>OKHM01000431.1_pt1 | contig 14993 bp, 10 predicted proteins | sample 1612121 | NCBI WGS metagenome assembly OKHM01 (sample SAMN04436777, study PRJEB24849) | human gut metagenome | biome: human gut; feature: NICU; material: stool | host: Homo sapiens | place: USA: Saint Louis, MO | collected 2011-03-27
GCATACAGACAGGTAAGCGTCAGCTCCCCAGTTTCCACCCAGTCTCCGGTTTTCATATAAACCACAGCTGCCCCTTCTCTCCTGGCCAGTGCAGCCAGATTTTCATATACCTCCTCCCCCTTTCCCATCACTGGCAGCACCAGGGTACCTATTCTTATGTCCTCTGACTCCTCCAGCAGGTATATAAGACCGTTTATATGGTCGCTGTCTCCACGACTTACCACCGCATAATCAATCCACGATATTCCCTGGCTTTTTAAATAAGGCTCCAGCACAATATTCCCCAGTTTTTTCTGGCTGCTGCTGCCTCCATCTATGAGCACCGCCCTCTTACCAGACCTGAGCAGCAGGCCGTCCCCTTGTCCCACATCCAGACAGACAACCTCCAGTCCTTTTACGGGACGCGGGACCAAAGCCGCAAAACTAAGGGCATAAATTCCAAAAAAATACATTAACATCATGGGTTTACAACTGATGGAAGATATGCGTGTTTGTAAATCCCTTTCTGCCAGATAAGCGTTACACCTTGCAGGAGATTTTGCCCGAATAAAGGCACTCCGGCCCCTGATACAAAACAGCACAACTGCTGTTCCCATTCCGTGTATGCCAAAATACATTACCAGACTGCCCGGCGACGGACGCCCCAGCACCAGACTGTATCCGGGCAGCCCTTCCGCAAATTTGCACAGCAGCTCATAAAACCTCAAAATATAATGTCCGGCCCCCACTGCTGCCACTCCTCCCTGGATCCAGAAGCTTCCCAGTACAATCCCCAGAATACCCGAATACATTAAGATAGAAACAAGAGGTATAACCAAAAGATTTAAAAAAATGCCGTAAAGCGGATGCTGAAAATAGTGGTACAGCACAATGGGCGTAAGTACGATTTGTACGCTCAAGCTGATAAGAAGGGTCTTTTCCCACGCCCGCTCCAATTCAAGGAATGACTGCACCCATCCTCCCAATCCGCTGATCGCCAGAACTGCCCCAAAGGACAATTCAAATCCGCTGTGGTACAGCAGATAGGGCTGTCTGTACAGAAGAATTAAGGCTGCCGCTCCCAACGCCGACAGGGTGTCGTAGCTTCTTCCTTTAACCGCCGCCAGCCACAGGCATACTATCATGATAACCGCCCTTATGGCGGAGCCGGAACTGCCTGTCATTATCCCATAGCTGATGACAAGAACAGCTGATATCATCCCCGCTTTTCCATAACCGGCTCCGGCCCGGCGGATCATCAGATAGATCCCTCCGCCGATAATGGCCAGATGCTGTCCGCTGACAGCCAGGAGATGTGAAATTCCGCTGCGCTGGTACATTTCCCGCATTTCTGGATTCATATCAGATGTGTCTCCCAGAAGCACGGCTTTAAATACTGCCACATCCTCCGGAAGGCATATCTTCTCAAGTATACTGGCACACCGCATCCGGAACTGTGTTATTGCCCTATAATAAGGAATCGCCTCTCCGCCCGCCACTGCCAGGTTCTCCCCGTACAGCCTGCATGCAGTTCCCTTTGTTCGGTAATAGGTCCTGAAATCAAATTCCCCGGGATTTCCCGGCCCTTCCACCGGAGCCAGCTTGCCTCTCACCTGTACTTTTACCCCCACAGCCAGCTCTTCCCCTAAGTCAGAATCATCTTTCTCCGTTGTCCTGTTCTCCGCATACACCACCATCCTCCTGAACTTCACAGACCTTTTACCTGCCTCGGCCGTCACCTCCTCCAGCATAAGGGTAATCGTATTTTCCTTTTGTTCTGCCTTTTTAATTACTCCTCTTACCAATATCCGGGCGCCGGCCATGGTCCGGGCCACGGACTCCTCATGGTCCAGAATCCCTTTTTCCTGCTGTCCTCTTGTCATTCCCACAGACGAACCAGACAGTAGACATACCAAAAAGAGCAGAAGCACTCTATGTTTCCGGTTGCTCCTGCCCTGCATCTTCGCTCTTGGAGCAGAAGGGCGCAGTACTCTCCTCCCTGTATCCAAAAGCCATAGGATTCCTGCCGCAGCTGCACACAGCCACGCCAGAACACCTAAGTCCACCGCCGTCTTAACCTGCAGGGCCAGCACCTCTCCAAGTACGTAACCTGCTGCCAGTACAACCAGCGGTCTCTTCATATTCAGTTAAATTTCCTTTCGTCTATTCATTCTTTCCGTCAATATAATTCTGGCTTCTCTCAAAGGTGGTATTTAAGGACACCACATCCCGGAACATCACATCCTGGGAGCCGTTGATCATAATCTGCACCTTTGTCACCGTTGTCATCTCTGAAAGAGAATCCACAATGGAATAGATCGGGATATACTCATTCACTGCCAGAGTTGTATTGGCAAAGGCGGAATCAAAGTTGATATAGCATACATTATCTGTCACTGACAGGCTCAGTATCTTGCAGTCCGACGGAAGCGTGGGATTATGCCCCTCCTGTCCCGGTCCTGCAATGAGCTGCTCTACTACCAGCTGTTCCAGGGAGGTATTGATGTTGTGGACCACCTCCCGTTTCTCCGGCACCAGGCGGTTGCCTGTCTCATCGGCAAAATACAGGGTCAGCTCCGTCTTTTCGTAGGCATTTACATTGCTGGTATTCATGATAAAATCAGTGGCCGACAACATTCCCACCGGATTTCCCTGCCGGTCCATCAGAGGCTGGTCACCGCAGTAAATATTGATATAGTCAATTCCCTCAATCTGCGTCAGGGTCCTGGTGAGGGCTGCCCGGCAGAGAATCTCCCGTTCCGCCTTCATGGCTGTGTAATTCATGTCGAAGTACAGATACAGCACCTGTTCCTCCTGGCGGCTCCCCTGGTAGGTCACCCGGTCCGTCAGGCCGGGCTGGCAGTCCAAATCCTTTGGCACATTCAGGAACTGGTCCATCAGTTCATTCACCAGCTCCCCCTTATCCTTTGTTTCCGTCTCGTACTCCTGGGGAACCAGCTTGGTGATGGACGCATTCAGATAATAAATCAGATATCTGCCCTCGGCAGGATTGGAGACAGGGCTTTCCCCCTCTCCGCAGCCCGACAGCAGGAATACAACCGCCATCAAAGGCAGTATCAGCCTTTTCACCGCATGTATTCCCATGGTATGTCTGCTCATGACATGTCTGCTCACGGTATGTCTGCTCACAGTATGTCTGCTCGCGGTATGTCTGCTCATGGCTTTGCCTCCTGTCTCGGTACATAGTTAAGGGGTATCCTCACGCTGAAGGTGGTTCCCTCTCCCACCGTACTCTCCACATCTATGATACCATGGTGCATCTGAATGACATTTTTCGCGATAGCCAGTCCCAGCCCGGTGCCGCCCACTTCCCTGGAGCGGGCCTTATCCACCCGGAAAAACCGCTCGAATATATGTTCCAGCGCGTCCTCCGGTATCCCGATACCGGTGTCAGCCACCTTGATGTAGAAATATTTGTGATCTGCATCCAGGGTCACGCGAACCATACCTGAATCCCGGTTATATTTGATGGCATTTTCCACCAGATTGGTGATTGCCAGGGATATCTTTACCTTATCCACATCCGCTGTCACTTCCCGGATGCTCTCCAGGATCAGTTCCACATTTCCACGTTTGGCAATGGGACGCAGACGTTTTAAAATCAGCTCCAGTTCCCCGTTGATATTCACCTGCTCTATGTTCATCTGGTCCTCGGCTGTCTTATCCATTTTGACCAGCATCAGCAAATCCTCTATGATCTGGTTCTCCCGGTCAATCTCATCCGAAATATCCGTCATAAACTCCCGGTACAGCTCCACCGGCACGTCTTCCATCCCCATCAGGGAATCAGCCAGCACACGGATAGAGGTGATGGGCGTTTTCAGCTCATGGGACACATTAGAGACAAACTCCTGGCGCGACTGGTCTACAGCCTTGAGCTTGCTCAGGGACTTCTGGACTGACTGGGACAGGAGTCTGGTCTCCCTGTAAGTCTCCTCTGTGATGTCCGCATCCAAATCTCCCTGAGCCACCCTGTCAAAGGACATCTGAAGCTTCTTAAAAGGACGCAGCAGCAAATGGGCCGCCGCCACCCCCAAAACACTGATAAGAAGAACCATACACACCAGAAACAGATGGGACTTTCCCATAACCTTATCTGTCAGGGACAGAATGTTCTCCGTGGATGCGGTAACCACAATGACTCCGCTCACAGCTTTTGCGTCCGCCGTGTCATACACGGGAATGGTCTGGGCAAAATACTGCATATCCTTGTTGTAATGGCTGCTGTTCTCACCCTTGAAACACTTGATGACTTCTTCTGATAAATAATACTTTCCCGTGGCCAGATTAAAGGTATCTGTCACCACCCGGAAATTGCTTCCCACAATGACAATTCTTCCGTTATAGACATCAGACAGGGTCTGCATCTGGCTGTCCAGGCTGGCATTGTTCTTTTTCTCGGCCGTCATATAGCCGGACCGGGTCATCTTATTGCTGAGTATAACACACTGGTTCTGTATCTCTATAAACCTGGCGTCCAGCTGGCTCTGCCGGAATGTTCCCAGCATAATGCCGGCCTCCAGAAAGAGAGGAATCAGGGCAGCGCCTATGATGATGGCTGTCAGCGGTACCTTCATGCTCATGCCGAAGGTACGCAGCTTCTTAACAAATTTCTTTTCCGACACTTATTCCAGCTCCTTTAATTTCCTGGTACAGGCGACTGCCAGGGCGCCAGGGCCGATATGGCATCCAATGCTGAGGGACAGGGGAGCCCCAAACACGGGAACCCCGGGATACAACTCCCTTACAGTCTCTTCCAGCTCCTGGGCTGCCTGCTCACTGCATGTATGGGCAATCTGCAGATAGGTGTGTTCTGCCTTCGGATCTGCCAGACGATCCTCCAGGTCATGGGCCAGGGCAGTCAGCATGATGGTCTTGGCCTGCTTCATGGTCCTTGCCTTTGCAAACGCATCCAGCTTTTCTCCCTGGATGGTGAGCACCGGCTTTATTTTGAGCAATGTCCCCAGCGCTGCCGCAGCAGGTGTAATCCTGCCCCCCTTTTTCAGATATTTAAGGGTATCCACCGTGATATAAATGGAGCTGTCAAACCTGGTTGTCTCAAGCTTTTCCTTTATCTGCTCACCGCTCCATCCCCGCTCTGCCAAATCCCTGGCGTCCAGGGCAGACTGTCTCTGGGTAACAGAAATCCTCTGGTTGTTCACCACCTGAACGCGCCCCTCATAATCTTCCGCCAGCATAAGAGCCGTCTGGCAGGAACCGCTGAGTCCGCTGGACATGGGAATGTACACCACTTGATCATGGTCCTCCAGAAGCTGTTCCCACTGTTCCGTCACGTCTTTAGGCGATGGCTGGGATGTGGTGATTTCAGCCCCTTCCTCCATCCTTGCGTAAAAATCTTCATGGCTTAAATCAATTCCCTCATAAAAAACCTGCCCGTCTATCATGAAAGGCATGGGAAGCACGTATATGCCCAGCTCCTTTGCCTCATCCTGCGTTACTCCGCTGTTGCTGTCCGCAACAATAGCTATTTTCATATTAAATGTTCTCCTTTATGCAATCCCCTGGTTCAGCCTGTTTGCAGTTGTATATAACTGGTAATACATTCCCTTCTTCTCCAGCAGCTGTTCATGATTCCCCTCTTCCACAATCTTATTGCCTGCCAGCACAAGTATGCGGTCCGCACCCTGGATGGTGGTCAGACGGTGGGCAATGGTAAGAGTGGTACGGCCCACTGCCAGCTTCTCCAATGACTGGGATACCAGGTATTCACTCTCATTGTCAAGAGCCGATGTAGCCTCATCCAGAATAAGAATGGCCGGGTTCTTCAGGAATACACGGGCAATGCTGATACGCTGCTTCTGTCCTCCTGACAGCTTGACCCCCCGCTCGCCCACATACGTATCATATCCGTCCTGCAGCTCAGTGATAAACTCATGGGCGCCTGCCAGTTTGGCAGCTTCCATAACTTCTTCCCTGGTGGCTCCCGGACGTCCATAGCTGATATTCTCATAGACAGAACCTGAGAACAGGTAAACGTCCTGCTGTACCACGCCGATGTTGGAACGAAGGCTCTGCAGTGTAACGTTCTTTATATCCTGCCCGTCTATGGCAATGCTGCCTGAGGTGGTATCATAAAACCTGGGCAGAAGGTTGCACATGGTGGTCTTACCGCCGCCGGAGGGACCTACCAGGGCAATCCTCTCCCCTGGCCTTACGGTGATGTTTATGTCCTCCAGTACCGGCACATGGTCATCCGGATACTCAAAACTTACGTGGTCAAAGGAAATGGCTCCCTTTACATGCTCCATCTTCTTTGCATTTTTGCTGTCCTTGATATCCGGCACCACATCCATGATTTCCTGGAAACGTTCGATACCGGTGATTCCACGCTGGAACTGCTCCGCAAACTCTATGATTCTGCGTATAGTGGTAAGAAGGGTGGTTACATACATGGTATAGGCCACCAAATCTCCCGGCTCCACCTTGCCCTGAATCATGAAAATGCCTCCTGCCACAATCACCACCACATACATCAGTCCGTCAAAGGACCTGGTGGTAATCTGAAAAGCCGCCATGTAGCGGTAGGTATACTTCTTAATATCCATGAAATCCCGGTTGCCCTTGCCGAACTTGGCAATCTCCACCGGCTCATTGGCAAAGGCCCTGACCACACGGTTGCCCAGCAGGGTGTCCTCAATCTGGGCATTGAGCTCGCCTATCTGGTTTCTCTGCCTGCGGAATGCCTCCTTCACCTTCATGTTAAACCAGGTACAGGAAATAATCATAACCGGCACCAGCACAAATATGAGCAGGGTCAGTTCCAGATTGATGCCTGACAGGATGATGAAGGAGACCACGGTTTTTAGGGCTGCTATAAAGAACTCCTCCGGACAGTGGTGGGCAAATTCCGTCACGTCAAACAAATCACTGGTAATACGTGACATGATCTGTCCAACCTTTGTGTTGCTGTAATAACTGTCTGACAGCATCTGCAAATGCTCAAAGGCGTCCTGGCGCATATCTGTTTCAATGTATACACCCATCACATGCCCTGTATAGGCCATGTAATAGGCTGCCAGGGAGTCAATAATCCGCAGAAGCAGGTACAGACCGCCGATTCTAATTACAATTCCGGCTGTCATGGATGCCAGATTCTGCATCCCCTGGTTTGTGATATAGCGCAGCATCAGAGGAAGAATCAGTTCTCCCAATGTAGTCAGAGCCGCACAGAATAAATCAAATATCAGAATCTTCTTATATCTTCCATAATATGGAAGGAAGCTTTCCAAAAGCTTCTTCGTTTTCATACCTTTTTTTCCAGACACAATTCAAACTCCTATCATATGTTATATCAATTAAAATTATACAAAACAGGCCATCAGAGACTTCTACGGCCTTTGAGGGCACCAACTTCCATTTTATCCTATTTCCCATAAAAATGGAAGGGATATTTCATAACTTTAAAACCGTAACTTGAAAGCCGCAGCTTGAAAGCCGCAACCGCTCAGGCAGCCCATCTTCCCGGCCGGAAAAGCCCTTCACAGGAAATATTACTTTGCCTTCAGCTGTTCATAGATACCGCGAATATTCTGGATAAACTCCGGATGCAGGAAATCCTTCTGATATACCATGTCGATCTGGCGCACCATGGAGGAATTTTCAATGGGAATAATGGCCAGCCGGCCGCTGGCAAGTTCTTCGCGGCAGGCGCTTTTGGCAATGATGGTAATTCCCAAATCCATGGTTACCAACTCCTTGATCATGGACACGTTATCCAGTTCCATCATCACGTTAAACTCTTCCAGGCTCATGTCCCTGGCCCCCAGATGTTTCTCAAACAGCTGCCTTGTGCCTGCGCTGCGGCTGCGCAGAATCAGCTTTTCATGGCGTATCTCCTCCACGGACACTGTCTTGGCCCTGGCCAGACGGTGCATGGGCGAAACAGCCAGACACAGGTAATCCGTGTCCAGGGTGGTGGACACTAACGCCGCATCCGGCACCCCTCCCTCCACCACGGCAAAATCCAATTCATATGCCTTCAGGCGGCTATAAATTTTTTGAATGGTATTGACAGAAATATTTATATGTATATCCGGATTCTCATTACAGAGGGTGGCCAGCACCTGGGGAATAATGGTCTCCCCCGCCGTGGGAGTGATGCCTACATTCAGATGGCTGGTCTCCGTCTTGCTATCCTCAATAGCCTGGCAGGCGTTGGAATAAACGGCAGCTGCCCTGCGGGCATACTGCACCAGAATCTTTCCCTGGGGAGTCAGCTTCAGTTTGTTTTTGCTCCTATAAAATATTTTTATATCGAACTCATTTTCCAGCAAACGAATCTGATGACTCACCGCCGGCTGGGTCAGATTCAGCTTCTGAGCTGCCTTAGTATAGCTTCCGGACTCGATAACAGCCAGAAGAGTCTTTACTTTCATGTCAAACACAGGCCAGTCTCCCTCCATATATAAATATTTTTTATATCCCAATCAAATAATATCATTTGATTTTATCACCAAACACTACTATAATCAAGCAAAACAAAAAAACGCAGAAAGGAGTGTTGATTATGGCACTATTTTTATCAAACCTGGGAGCAGCAGGAATCATATTGACCATAGCAGTCATGCTGGCATCCGGCTTTCTGTTGACACGAATCACAAAGCGGCTTCACCTGCCTAATGTTACCGGTTATATTATTGCGGGAGTCATCATCGGGCCCTGGTGCCTGAATCTTGTCCCTTCACAATATATTGGACAGATGGATTTTATCACAGACCTTGCCCTGGCATTTATCGCATTTGGAGTAGGAAAATATTTCAAACTGTCATCCCTGAAAGCCAATGGAAAGAAAATGGTGATTCTGACTCTGTTTGAATCCCTGACCGCAGGCATCTTTATCACAATTGTTATGCTGATTATGGGGTTATCCCTGTCCTTCAGTCTGCTTTTGGGAGCCATCGGCTGCGCCACGGCCCCTGCCTCCACCATTATGACCATCCGGCAGTACAAGGCCAGAGGGCCTTTTGTGGACACCATCCTGCAGGTGGTTGCCCTGGACGATGCAGTGTCCCTGATAGCCTTCAGCGTGTGCGCGGCCTTTGTCCAGGCCAGCTCCTCAAACGGCTCTGTGACGGTTTCGCAGATTGCCTTTCCGGTGCTCTTTAACTTATTGGCCCTGGCGCTGGGAGGACTATCCGGTGTGGTGCTCAGCAGGCTGATACACAAGCGCCGCAGCAAGGACCACAGCCTGGTTCTGGCCTGTGTCACCATTATGGGCGTGGCCGGAATCTGTACTTCCCTTAATGTTTCTCCCCTGTTGGCATGTATGGCCTCCGGCGCAGCCTATATCAATGCCAGCGGCAACAAACACTTATTTAAGCAGTTAAACCAGTTCACGCCTCCCCTCCTGGTGATGTTCTTCGTGCTTTCCGGTATGAGGCTTTCCATTCCCAGCCTGGCAGCTGCCGGCGTGATCGGTATTGTTTACTTTCTGGTCCGCATTGCCGGGAAATACACCGGTTCCGCCCTGGGCGCCGCGGTTACCCACGCTTCACCAGAAATCCGCCGCTACTTTGGCCTGGCGCTGATTCCTCAGGCCGGCGTTTCCATCGGCCTGGCTGTGCTGGGGCAGCGCATGCTCCCTGCCGAAAGCGGCCAGCTGCTCTCAACCATCATCCTGTCCAGCGGGCTTTTGTATGAAATGGTAGGGCCTGCCTGCGCAAAAGCTTCCATCAAGTTATCCGGAAGCGTTCCGGGAAAGGCAGCTGTTGATAAGGCAGCTGCCGGGAAAGACGCTGCTGGAAAAGCCGCTGCTGGGAAGGCCGCTGCTGAAAAGGCCGCTGCTGAGAAAGTGATTGCCGGCAGTTCATCTGCAAGCGGACCAGATTTCGCCAAAGCAGACGGAGTTGAACAGCCTGTGCATAAAGCGGGCGCCGCGGCTTTGGAAGAACAGACACGAAAAAAAGCCCCGGACACCGGCAATGATACAAATGATACGATATCGGCCCAGCAAGTCCGCCCAAGGCATGCTGTCGTCTGACTGTTTTTAGATTCATTTGCGCCTAATCCAGCACTCTTCGGCCAAAAAAGCCAGCCCCGGACATTCGGAGCTGGCTTTTACGCATATTTATTCTCACTTCATTCTTCTTACTTAACCAGCAATGATTTGCCGGTCATTTCCTTAGGCTGCTCCATTCCCATGAGCTCAATAAGGGTGGGAACGATATCGCACAGGGCGCCGCCTTCACGCAGCTTGCAGGATGGGTCTGCATTTACCAGGATGAATGGTACAGGATTGGTGGTATGAGCTGTAAATGGCTCCCCGGTCTCATAGTCCACCAGCTGCTCCGCATTTCCATGGTCCGCACAGATAAACATGACGCCGTCCACTTCCCTGATGGCCTCCACTGCACGGCCCACGCAGGCGTCCACTGTCTCGATGGCCTTGATGGCTGCGTCCTCTACCCCGGTATGGCCTACCATGTCAGGGTTTGCAAAGTTGATGATGATGACATCGTATTTGCCGGATTTGATGGCTTCCACCAGCTTATCGCACACGCCGTTGGCGCTCATCTCAGGCTTTAAATCATAGGTGGCAACTTCCTTTGGAGAAGGAACCAGAATGCGGTCCTCACCCTCGTTGGGTTCTTCCACACCGCCGTTGAAGAAGAAGGTCACATGCGCATATTTCTCAGTCTCCGCAATCCTTACTTGTGTCTTTTTGTGGGCTGCCAGGAATTCGCCAAAGGTATTGGTGATACTCTCCTTCTTAAAGGCAACCAGCTTGTTCTGGATGGTCTCATCATAATCCGTAAAGCATACATACACCAGGTCCAGCCTTTTCGCCCTTGGGAAGCCGTCAAAGCTGTCGTCGCAGAATGCACGGGTAATCTCCCTTGCACGGTCCGGACGGAAGTTGTAGAAAATCACGGAATCCTTATCCTGGATGGTGGCCGCAGGCTTGCCGTCCTTCATCACCACAAAGGGGATGACGAACTCATCTGCCTTGCCGCTGTCATAAGAAGCCTGGATGCCTGCAGCAGCGCTTTCAGCCTGATTTCCTTCGCCCTTTGTCAGAGCGTTGTAAGCCAGCTCCACGCGGTCCCATCTCTTATCACGGTCCATGGCATAGTAACGTCCCATGACAGACGCTACCTCGCCTACGCCGATCTCCTTCATCTTTGCTTCCAGCTGCTCCACAAAGCCCTTTCCTGATTCAGGAGGCGTATCGCGGCCATCCAGGAAACAGTGTACATAAACCTTCTTTAAGCCGTTCTTCTTAGCCAGCTCCAGCAGGCCGTAGATATGGGTGTTGTGGCTGTGTACGCCGCCGTCAGACACCAGCCCGAACATATGAAGGGCAGAATCATGTTTTTTGCAGTTTTCAATTGCTGTGAGGAACTCCGGAATCTGGAAAAAGTCCCCGTCCTGAATGGATTTTGTGATTCTGGTCAGTTCCTGGTATACGATACGGCCTGCTCCCATGTTCAGATGACCTACCTCAGAGTTGCCCATCTGTCCCTCGGGAAGTCCCACTGCCATGCCGCTGGCCTCGCCCTTTACAAAGGGGCACTGGCTCATGAGCTGGTCCATAACCGGAGTCTTGCCCTCGCATACAGCGTTGTGCTGGCAGTTATCGTTCAGTCCGTAGCCGTCTAAAATCATTAATACGGTTGGTTTTTTACTCATTTTCAATCTCCTTCTGTTTTAAATGCCCTGCCGCCTTATGGCGCGTGAATCCCGCATTGGGTCACGCTCCGGTCAGGAGCAGGGCACACATTCCGTTATTACTTGTTGTAATTGACAATCTTGCCAAAGTCAGGCTTTAAGGAAGCGCCGCCTACCAGTCCTCCATCAATATCCGGCTGTGCGAAAAGCTCCGGAGCGGAAGATGCGGATACAGAGCCGCCGTACTGGATACGGATTGCCTCAGCTGTAGCCTCATCGTAAATCTCTCCAATGCATACACGGATAGCTGCGCAGACTTCCTCAGCCTGCTCTGTGGTAGCCACCTTGCCGGTGCCGATTGCCCAGATTGGCTCGTAAGCAATAACCGCAGTCTTAGCCTGGTCAGCTGTCACATTCAGGAATGCAATCTTAATCTGCTGGCGGATCCAGTCAATGGTGATTCCCTGCTCCCTCTGTGTGAGTGTCTCTCCGCAGCAGACAATCGGTGTGATGCCGTGTTCAAAGGCCTTTAACACCTTTTTGTTCACGGTCTCATCTGTCTCTGCGAAATACTCGCGTCTCTCTGAATGACCGATGATTACGTACTTAACGCCGGCGTCTACCAGCATGTTGGGAGAAATCTCGCCTGTATAAGCGCCCTTCTCCTCATAGTACATGTTCTCGGCTCCGATACAGATATTGGATCCCTTAGCTGCTTCCATAGCAGGAATAATGTCAATGGCAGGCACACAGAATACCACATCCACATCCTCATTCGCTACCAATGGCTTTAACTCATTTACAAGGGCAACCGCCTCTGACGGAGTCATGTTCATCTTCCAGTTGCCTGCTATAATTTTCTTTCTTGACATTGTATTTTACCTCTCCCTTTCACACTGTAATCACTTATGGGAAAACCGAATTAAGCTTTGTTGTCAGCTGCAGCCACACCTGGCAGTTCCTTGCCCTCCAGGAATTCCAGGGAAGCGCCGCCGCCGGTGGAGATATGGGTCATCTTATCAGCAAAGCCCAGTCTCTTCACAGCATTGACAGAGTCGCCGCCGCCGATAACCGTGGTGGCATCTGCCAGTTCAGCAACCGCACGGCATACTTCCAGTGTGCCTTCTGCGAAGTTGGAGAACTCGAACACGCCCATAGGTCCGTTCCACACAACCGTCTTGGCGCCCTGCAGTGCTTCCTTGTAAAGCGCGATGGTCTTAGGTCCGATGTCAAATCCTGACCAGCCTGCGTCAATTACATCCACTACTTTATGCTCGGTGTCGTTGGAGAATTCCTTTCCTTCCACATGGTCAACAGGAAGCAGCAGCTTAACGCCCTTCTCTTCTGCCTTCTTAATCATCTCCAGTGCATAGTCCAGCTTATCTGCCTCACATAAGGAATTGCCGATTTCCTGGCCCTGTGCCTTTGCAAAGGTGTAAGCCATACCTCCGCCGATAATCAGGGTGTCAACCTTGTCTAACAGGTTGTTAATTACATTAATCTTATCGGAAACCTTGGCGCCGCCCAGAATGGCCACGAATGGACGAACCGGATTCTCAACCGCCTGTCCTAAGAACCTGATTTCCTTTTCCATCAGGTATCCCACCACGTTTTCCTTGGTAAATCTGGTAACGCCTACGTTGGAGCAGTGTGCCCTGTGGGCTGTGCCGAATGCGTCGTTTACGAAAATGCCGTCGCACAGGTCAGCCAGCTCTTTTGCATAAGCCTCGCTTGCAGCATCGCCGTCTTTGAATTTGGTCTCCTCAACTCTGTAACGGGTATTCTGAAGAAGCAGAACCTCTCCGTCCTTTAACTCAGCAGCTACCTTCTGTGTCTCAGGCCCTGTTACCTTTGGATCGTCCACAAACTTAACCTCTACGCCCAGTCTTTCGCTCAGAGCAGGAGCAACAGGAGCAAGGCTCATCTCCGGAACGGGCTCGCCCTTTGGCTTGCCTAAATGGGAGCACAGGATAACCTTGGCGCCCTGGTCAAGAAGCTTCTTTATGGTAGGGATGGCTCCGTCAATACGGTTATAGTTCTGGATAACGCCTTCCTTTAACGGAACGTTGAAATCACAGCGTACCAGTACTTTTTTTCCCTGTAAATCTTTTAAATCATCAACTGTTTTCTTGTTTAACATATTTCTTTCCCCTTTCAGAGTCATTGATACATTTGGCGAACAAAGGGCCCGGCCCAAACGACCGGACCCTTCATGAGTCTACTTAGAAATTACCGTCCTGTTGTCACAATTAGCCTAACTCAGCAAAGTACTTGATTGTCCTTACCATCTGGCTTGTGTAGGAGTTCTCATTGTCATACCATGAAACAACCTGTACTTCATACAGATCATCTGCAATCTGAGCTACCATGGTCTGTGTTGCATCGAACAGAGAACCATATCTCATGCCGATAACGTCGGAAGATACGATGGCATCCTCATTGTATCCAAAGGACTCGCTGGCAGCTGCCTTCATAGCTGCGTTGATGTCTTCCTTTGTAACACCAGCCTTCTTAACAACAGCTGTTAAGATTGTGGTGGAACCGGTTGGTACAGGTACACGCTGTGCGGAACCGATTAACTTGCCGTTCAGCTCTGGGATAACCAGGCCGATAGCCTTAGCTGCACCAGTGGAGTTAGGAACGATGTTAGCTGCGCCGGCTCTTGCTCTTCTTAAATCGCCTTTTCTGTGTGGTCCGTCCAGAATCATCTGATCGCCTGTGTAAGCGTGGATGGTGGACATGATACCGCTCTGGATAGGAGCATAATCATTCAGAGCCTTAGCCATAGGAGCTAAGCAGTTTGTTGTACAGGAAGCTGCGGAGATAATCTTATCATCAGCTGTCAGTACATTCTCATTAACGCTGTATACAATAGTAGGAAGGTCATTGCCTGCAGGAGCGGAGATAACAACTTTCTTAGCGCCTGCCTCGATGTGTGCCTGAGCTTTGTCCTTAGAGCAGTAGAATCCTGTACACTCCAGAACTACGTCTACGCCGATTTCGCCCCATGGAAGATCAGCAGCCTTTGGCTCCTTGTAGATGGTGATTTTCTTGCCGTCTACAGTGATGGAATCCTCTCCAGCCTCAACAGTGTGCAGACCCTGGCCATAAACGCCGGCATATCCGCCCTGTGCTGTATCATACTTTAACAGATGAGCTAACATCTTAGGATCGGTTAAGTCATTGATAGCTACTACATCGTAACCTTCTGCTCCGAACATCTGACGGAAAGCCAGACGTCCAATACGTCCAAATCCATTAATCGCTACTTTTACTGCCATGATTCAATTCCTCCTAGTTTGTTAAAAAATATATTATTGTTAAATATTAATCAACTTCTCTCTATTGTAATCAATTTCTAAAGA
>OKHM01000433.1_pt1 | contig 14940 bp, 10 predicted proteins | sample 1612121 | NCBI WGS metagenome assembly OKHM01 (sample SAMN04436777, study PRJEB24849) | human gut metagenome | biome: human gut; feature: NICU; material: stool | host: Homo sapiens | place: USA: Saint Louis, MO | collected 2011-03-27
TCTCAGGGTCATCATGGCCAACTATATCCTGGAGGGCATTTATTTTTACAGCGGGTTCATGTTTTTTTATAACCTGGGAAGGGGCGGCAAGATGCCCGGAAGCGTCCAGGAAATCCGGTATATCAACCGGGATGAGAATACCCATTTGTGGCTGTTCCGCAGCATGATTGCCGAACTCAGGAAAGAGGAGCCGCAGTTATTCACGCCTAAGATGGTAGATATGCTCAGGTCCATGCTGGAGGAGGGCGTGGCTCAGGAAATCCAGTGGGGATGCTATGTGATTGGCGATGATGTTCCGGGTCTGACCAGAGAAATGGTTACGGACTACATACGGTATCTGGGAAACCTGCGCTGGAGCGGGCTGGGCTTCGGCACCTTGTACGAGGGGTATGACGAGGAGCCGCAGTCCATGAAATGGGTGAACCAGTATTCCAATGCAAATATGGTGAAAACAGACTTTTTTGAGGCAAAGAGCACGGCTTATGCAAAAAGCGCTGCCATTGTTGATGATTTATAGATAAGGGGGTATAATGGGGCAGGGATACCGGCATGGGAAGCAGTGTCAGATGCAGTGTCAGATGCAGTGTCAGACGCAGGAACAGATGCAGGAGCAGACGCCTGGTATCCGATTATATGATTGACAGGAGGAGCGATAACGTGACAGCAGAAGAGGGGGACCGCAGGACCTGGGAGCTGACAGGACAGCTGGTACAGATTGACAGTTCTGATCCGGGAGCCTATGAGGGCCAAATTGAACAGTGGATATATGAATGGTTTACAAAAGAGATAGAGGAAAAGGCAGGAGCGCTTAAGAACCAAATTGAACTGGTCCAAAGAGAAGTGATGCCGGGCCGTTTTAATCTTATGGCCCGCATACCGGGAAAAGAACAAGCTCCGGCGCCTGCCCTTGTGTACATATGCCATATGGATACGGTGATGCTGGGGGAGGGATGGGAGGAAGAGACTCCTGCCCTGGGAGCAGTGGTAAAGGAAGGCCGCCTGTACGGAAGAGGTGCCTGTGACATGAAGTCAGGCCTGGCCTGCGCCATGTCTGCATTTTCAGATATGGTGGAATTGACCGGAAGCACAGGGGAGCTTCCGGCGCGTCCCTTTGTATTCATAGGAACCGTGGATGAGGAAGATTTTATGCGGGGAGTGGAAAGCGCTATCCGCGACGGCTGGGTAGGCAGGGAAGACTGGATACTGGATACGGAACCAACGGACGGCCAGATTCAGGTAGCCCATAAGGGCCGGACCTGGTTTGAACTGACTATACAGGGAATCACAGCCCATGCCAGTAATCCATGGAAGGGCGCTGACGCCATTGCCGCCATGGCAGAGGCAGTCAGCCATATCCGGAAGGCCATCGGCAGCTGTCCGCCCCATGAGGATCTGGGCATGTCTACGGTGACCTTTGGGCAGATCACAGGGGGATACCGTCCCTATGTTGTGCCGGATTCCTGTAAGGTATGGATTGACATGCGTCTGGTGCCGCCTACGGATACAGCGGCAGCGAAGAATATAGTAGAGGAAGCTGTAAAGGCGGCAGAAGCTGAGATTGCAGGGGTCAGGGGCAGTTACCTCATTACGGGTGACCGTCCTTATGTGGAAAAGGACAGCAGTTCCCGGCTTCTGGCCAGCCTTAAGTCTGTCTGCGACCGTGTGACGGGAGAGGACACACCTGTCGGTTCTTTTAACGGCTATACGGATACGGCGGTTATCGCAGGAACCCTGGGCAACTGCAACTGCATGTCTTATGGTCCCGGCAGCCTGGAACTGGCCCATAAGCCCAATGAGTATGTGCCCTATGAGGATGTGTGCCGCTGCAGGCGTGTTCTGACTGAGCTGGCACGGCAGGAGACATTCTTTCCCTTTGCCTTTTAAAGTCAAATGTGCTATAGTGTAACCAGTTTAAATTAAAGGAGAAGCTAAGGATGAAAAATACTGCATTGGTAATCATGGCTGCCGGTATCGGAAGCCGCTTTGGAGGCGGCATCAAGCAGCTGGAGCCCGTGGGACCCAACGGCGAGATTATCATGGATTATTCAATCCACGATGCCATGGAAGCGGGATTTAATAAGGTAATATTCATTATCAGGAGAGATCTTGAAAAAGATTTTAAGGAAATCATAGGACACAGAATAGAGAAACTCCTTTCGGTGGAGTACGCATACCAGGAACTGGAGGACCTTCCGGCCGGTTATGAAGTGACGCCCGGGAGGACCAAACCATGGGGTACAGGCCAGGCAGTCCTTTCTGTGAAGGGTATGGTAGACGGACCGTTCCTTGTGATTAATGCAGATGATTATTACGGACGGGAAGGATTTCGCAGGATTCACGATTACATGGCAGAGCATATGGACTCACAGTCTGAGATCTATGATATCTGCATGGGAGGTTTTGTGCTGTCCAACACCCTCAGCGATAACGGTACAGTGACCAGAGGCGTGTGCCAGGTAGATGAGGAAGGTTATCTGACAAACGTGACAGAGACTTATAATATCCAGATGAAGGAAGATGGGCTCCATGCCACGGATGAGAGCGGCGCGCCTGTAACCATCAGCCCGTCCCAGCCGGTTTCCATGAATATGTGGGGGCTTCCGGCCAGCTTTGTCCAGGAGCTGGAGAAGGGATTCCCGGTATTTTTGGACAATCTGAAAGAGGGTGATATTAAATCAGAATACCTTCTTCCTAAAATCATAGACAATCTGGTACAGAATAAGAAGGCGAGAGTGACCGTCCTTGACACCCCGGATAAATGGTTTGGCGTTACCTACAGGGAAGATAAACAGGCCGTGGCGGACGCCATCAGAGGGCTGATCCAATCAGGGGTATATAAGGAGAAGCTGTTTTGATTAAGAGGATACTACAGACTGAAGACATAAGCAGTATATAATAAAAAACTGCCCGGCCGGAACTGCCCCAAAGGTTCTGGCCCGGCCATGATATGGCAGACAGGCAGACAGGGACATGCGGATACTGTCAATCTGTGTGTCCTTTTTTCATGCATAATTTCAAATACCCAAGCCTATACTATAAAAACAGCCCACTTAAGCCGGGCGATGATTATAACATGTTTGGGTGGACAACTTAGCTATGAAATTATGGAAAACATTTAACGTACAAAAACGGGAAGACATATCTTATTATAATACATCAGAAGGTTTTGAAACAGAGGGCTTTGCCATGCACCTGGACCGGCTTATCAGAGAGGAGATGGCAGCCAAGGGAAAGGACGGAATCATGTTCCTGTGTATCGGCACAGACCGGTCTACCGGAGACAGCCTGGGCCCTCTGGTGGGACATATGCTCCGCAGCCGGCGGCTTAAGGGAGCCGCGGTCATCGGAACACTTGACAAGCCGGTCCATGCCATGAATCTGGATTTGTACGCCAGGTATATACGGCTTCACTATCCTGACTATGTGGTGGTTGCCATTGATGCTTCGGTGGGAAGCCTGGACCATGTGGGATACGCGACCCTGGGGCGGGGAGCGCTTCAGCCGGGACTGGGAGTGTCCAAGGAACTGCAGGCTGTGGGCGACATAGCCATAACCGGAATCGTAGGCGGAGTGGGCAGCCGGGATCCGGTCATGCTCCAGAGCGTGCGTCTGTCCATGGTGATGAAAATGGCGGACTGTATTTGCGAAAGCATTTTTCTTGTCGAACGATTATGGGAAAATGCTGCCATAATATGACAAATTCTGCGCCGGGAATCTGCTATGCTTGTTTGGATTAAAAACAGCGGGGTGATTCTATGGGAGAATTATATGAACCCTTCCCTAAGCTGCCGAAGAATTTCCGGCAGATAGGTGAGAGGGACCAGGTTTTAAAATTATATCTGGAAGATTATGTAAATACTTATTTAAAACGCCTCCAGCCGGCAAAGGGGGCTGATTTGCGTGTGGGTCTGCTTTTGGGAAGCAGGGAGACCCATGAGGACATACCCTTTGTTTTTGTGGATGGAGCCCTGGAAATGGATTCGGTCACCGAGGAAGGCGGAAAAGTGGCCTTCACCGAGGATGCCTGGAAAAAGGCCTACCAGGATGTGGAGCAGATGTTTCCCAAACGCACGGTCCAGGGATGGTTTCTCTGCGCAGGACCCGGCTGTACCTTAAGCCCTCTGACTTATTGGAAGCAGCACAGTCAGTATTTTACGGGAAAGAACCAGCTCATGTATCTGAACTGCGGTCTGGAGGGCGAGGAAGCTGTTTACATAACATCCTCTGACGGATTTTACAAGTTGAGAGGATACAGCATATATTATGAGCGCAATCAGATGATGCAGGATTACATGATACTGCGCAAGGATGTGCCAAGGGCAGAAACAGGAGTGGATGATAAGGTCATCCAGAACTTTAAGCAGAAAATGGACGAGCGAAGGGTGGAGGCAGGACGCCACCGGAGTACGGTGGGAGTTTTGTCGGGTCTGTGCAGCGTCCTGGCTGTGACGGTACTGGCAGGCGGCGTGGCCATGTTCAATAATTATCAGAAAATGCACCAGATGGAAAGTGTGATTGCGTCCGTGGTGCCGGAAGGAAATATAAAGGACGGCCTGATGGCGTTTACAGGTAAGGGCGGAACAGAAAATCCTTCCGGAAAGGGCTGGTCCGCTGCGGACGAGCCTGATTATGTGATTGAGGAGGCATCGGGAAAGGTATATCCCACTACGGCCCCGTCACCGGAGAATGGAGATGAGAAGCCCTCCAGGGTGACACCGGAAACACTGGCACCGTCAAATAGCGGCCAGACAGGCGGGACAGGCCAGGGAAGCGGCCAGACTGCGGCATCGGGCCAGGGAAGCGGCCAGACTGCGGCATCGGATCAGGGAAGCGGCCAGTCAGCGGCATCAGGCCAGGGAAGCGGCCAGACTGCGGCATCGGACCGGGGAAGCGGTCAGACAGCGGCACCGGACCAGGGAAGCGGCCAGACTGCGGCATCGGGCCAGGGAAGCGGTCAGACAGCAGCGGCCGGTCAGGGAAGCGGCCAGTCAGCATCATCAGGTCAGAGCAGCAGCCAGAAGGGCGGGACGGGCCAGGAAAATGGCCAGACATCCGGCAAGGGTGAGTCCCAGACTGATTCAGCCCAGAAGAAAAATGAACAGACGGAGTCCGGTAATAGCCAGGCGGCAGCCCAGACAAAAGCTCCGGCCGATGATTCCACTCTGCCGCCAACCGGAGGAAGAGGGGAAGCTGATGACCAGACTGTGTCTTCTGCCAGCTACAAGGTGTATACCGTGGCGGATGGGGAGACATTGTACGGAATCTGCTTTAAGCTGTATCATAATCTGCAGCATATAGATGAAATCTGCAGGGTTAATTCCCTGACAGATGAAAACAGCATATTTGCAGGTCAAAAGCTTTTGATTCCATAAGTATATGTCTGGAAACTTCTGGCGGAAAAAGATAATGCGTTTTATCCAAAATTGTTGTATACTATTGCATATACGCAAAAGACGAATTTTGGGAGAACGCAGGATGGGCAGTACCAATTCTATGAGCCGTGAAAATAAAAAAAAGCAGCTGAAGCGTCAAATCGTACCTTCCGGCAGTCCCTTCCAGGAAGAGGAGGACAGCCGGGAAATCGTTCACAAGGCGCACCAGCGTGTAGTCAGGAAGCGCCTGATTATTCTGGCTGTGCTTGTTGGCCTGGCAGCCATAGCAGCCCTGGTGCTGTTCCGCTATGAACGTTATCATACCTTTACGGATTACCAGACAGTATGGGAGCGGGACCTGGTGGCTGAGGCCCAGGAAGCCGCGGCCCAGGGTGAAGGGAGCTTCTGCGGGTACAGGGATTTCGGGGACGGAGTCCTCAAATATACCAAGGATGGAGCTACCTATCTGGACGCCAAGGGCAAGGTGGTATGGGTGCAGAGCTATGAGATGAGAACCCCCGTGGTATCGGTCAACGGCGATTTTGTGGCCATTGGGGACCAGCAGGGCAACAGCATCTACATATGCGATAAGAACGGGACCCAGGGCCAGGCCACCACGCTGCTGCCCATATTGAGGGTTACAGTGTCCGCCAAGGGCGTGGTGGCTGCCCTTCAGGAGGATTCCAAGGCCAGCTATATCTATTTATATAAAAGAGATGGAAGCCCTCTGGACATCATGGTAAAGTCTCTGCTGTCAGGGGACGGGTATCCGGTGGACTTAAGTCTTTCGCCAAATGGCACGCAGCTTATCACATCCTATATGTATCTGGATCAGGGTGTGATAAAATGCAAGATTGTATTTTATAATTTTGGACTGGGTAAAAATGATCCCAACCGCGTAGTGGGTATATTCTTTCCCAAGGACTTGGGAGATGCCATGGCGGGCAGGGTCAGGTTTCTGGATGAAAGCCATTCCGTCATATTTACGGATAAGGGAATACAGTTCTTTTCAACCAGAGTGGAGACATCGCCGGAGCTGGTGAGCCAGATTCCCATAGAGGAGAATATAAGGAGCATTACATATGCTCAGGATAAGGTTGGCATTGTTACAGATAATGTGGAAGGCGGCGATCCTTACAAACTGAGAATTTATGACAGGGAAGGAAGCCCTGTTTTTGAAAAGACCTTTAACTACCAGTATACCGGATTTGATATTGACGGTGATTTGGTTCTTTTGTATAATGACAGTTCCTGCAAGGTTTACAACATGACAGGTACGGAGAAATATAACGGAACATTTGATTTTACGGTCAGCAAGGTATCAGCAGGAAGATTCCCGGGAACGCTTCTTGTCATGGGACCTCAGAAAATGACGGAAATAAAGCTGCAGTGATGCAGGAATAAAAGTGAAAGGAAGTATAGATACCATGGGGATGAAATGTATCGGAGTAGATGTCGGAGGAACTTCGGTAAAAATCGGACTTTTTGAGATTACGGGAGAGCTTTTGGACAAGTGGGAAGTTAAGACCCGTAAGGAGGAAGGCGGAACGCATATCCTTCCTGATGTGGCCCGGTCCATCCGTGCCAGGATGGAGGAAAGAGGGCTGAGTCTCAAGACGGACCTTGTAGGTATCGGGCTGGGAGTCCCCGGACCGGTGATGCCGGATGGATTTGTGGAGGTATGTGTTAACCTGGGATGGCGGCGGATGAATCCCCAGGAAGAACTCAGCCGCCTGCTGGACGGAGTCACTGTAAAGAGCGGAAATGACGCCAACGTGGCTGCCCTGGGAGAGATGTGGCAGGGCGGAGGCAAGGGATATAAGGATTTGGTCATGATTACCCTGGGAACCGGTGTGGGTGGCGGTGTCATCATTGATGAGAAAATCATTGCCGGCCGTCACGGTCTGGGCGGTGAAATTGGCCACATTCACGTAAGAGATGAGGAATGGGAGCACTGCAACTGCGGAGGAGTGGGCTGTGTGGAGCAGATTTGTTCGGCCACAGGCATAGCCAGGGAGGCCAGAAGGAAGATGGAAGCCAGCGATAAGCCATCTGCCCTGCGGGAATATGGCGCGGATGTCACGGCCAAGGATGTGCTGGACGCAGCCAAAGCAGGGGATGAGCTGGCTAACGAAGTGATGGATGTGGTGGGACGCTACCTGGGACTGGCCTTATCCATGGCGGTCATGATTGTTGACCCGGAAATTTTCGTTATAGGCGGAGGCGTATCCAAGGCAGGACAGTTTCTGATTGATGTTATCCAGAAGCATTATGATTATTTTACCCCCATATCCGAGTACAAGGGTAAGCTGGGACTTGCCACCCTGGGAAATGACGCAGGCATATACGGGGCCGCAAGGCTGGTACTGTAGGGCTGGTATTGTAGGACCGGTATTGTAGGGCCGGTACTGTATGGCTAAAGCTGCAAGGGCTTATCAAGGTATACACACATTTAGCAAATTAATAAGGAGCAGGCACCTTTGTTTCAATGTGCCTGCTCCTTGTTTGTATAATTTGTCTGATAAATGAACTTTTCCAAGTGGTACGTATCTTTTGCCTGTAAATACCCGGTCAGGTACATTCCGGGAATCCAGCTACATTCCGGGAATCCATACGCCGGACGCATCAACCCAGAAGTTATCAGGTGTACGTGTATTGGCATACATGGCTCCGGTGGAAGGATCCAGGTAATAGCTCTTACCGTCCAGTTCAATCCATCCTGTGGCCATATATCCCTCTGCGTCAAAATAGTACCACTGGCCGTTAATCTGCTGCCAGCTGGAAACCGGATAGGAGCCGTCTGCATTGCTGTACCACCAGCGGCCGTCCGCTGCTGTCTGCCAGGTGCCTGCCGCTGGCTGGGAATTGTCCGAGACAGTATTGCCCAGGGCAGCGATATCTGCTTCGCTTACTGTCCATGAGCCGGATGTGTTCCAGCTGCTCTTGGCGCTGTTGCTGGACTTTACGGAGCGGACCTTGAACTGATAGGTGCCGGGTGCCGTAATCTGCTCCCTGAAATCATAGGAGGTATTATAGATGTCCTTGATTTCGCCTATGGCAGCTCCATTTTTAATCAGCTGGGTCTGATAATATTTGGCGCTTGAAACCTCGTTCCAGGAAACGTTACCATTGTGGGCGGAATCCCACTGAAGGTTGGAGGGGGCAGCAGCTGCGCTGGTATCCGCATCCTTGTCAAATACGAGCTGGACCGTAAGGATAAGAGTGGCGTTGCTGTCCTGACGTTTAGCGTTTACGAATTTAATCTTATCAAAGCGGTATTTGCTGGAGGAGCCTAAGGTCAGCTTAAAGTTGCTGGATGATGTATTGGAAAAATAGTATTCCTCCTCATCCTCCACCCCCAGGATGATGTCTACCTGAGGCGGTTTGGAACTGCTCCAGGTGTCTCCGTCATCATTGGTGACCTCCCAAGAGTCTACATAATAAAGACCGGTATTGTCTCCGGTAGCAGTGACCTCCACATCTCCTCCATCACGTCCGGTGCGTATGTCGGAGTCAATGGTGAGGTAAATCTTGCCTACCTTTTTCTTGCTTGCCGCCATGGCTGCAGGAGCCAGGACGGAAGAAATAAGGGAAGCAACTAACAATGCGGTGCCCACTTTTTTCCATGTAATCATGTCTGCCTGTCCTTTCTTTTTAAATCATTTTGGAATGAATTATACATTTCTCCATAATATAACTATATCACAATTTCCTGGTAAATATCTTACGATATTATAAAACATTTGTATACTGGGAAACATTCCCATAAGCTCCTGAAATCCGGTGTTACAGACATTTCCTAAAGGTTAGTGGAACGGGGCAGTGAAAAAATAAACTCTGTTCCCACGCCTTCCGTGCTGACCACGTCAATGTTCTCGCCGTGTGCCTGTATGATTTCCTTCACAATGGACAGGCCCAGTCCGGTGCCCTTCTTATCCTTGCCGCGGGACAGGTCCGTCTTGTAAAAACGTTCCCAGATTTTCTTTAAACTGTCCTTGGGTATGCCGATACCTGTATCCTTGACCGACACAAATATTTTTTCATACCGCCCCGATGCCTGGATGTAGATGGTGGAATCGTGATGGCTGAACTTGATGGCATTGTCAATAAGGTTGTACATGACCTGCTGTATTTTTCCAAGGTCGGCAAAGACCATCTGGATGTCGTCTGAGAAGGTAAGATCAAAGCTTACATTTTTGGACTCGCAGGTGCCTTCAAAGGAGGCCGCCGTATCCTTTATGACACGGTTGATATCAAAATTGGTCCTGGAGAGGTAGCCCCTGGCATCCAGGGAGTTAAGGGTAAGCATGCTCTCTGTCAGCTTGTGAAGGCGTTCTGTCTCGGATATGACTCTGGACAGGTACTTTTCATACATTTCAGCCGGTATGGTGCCGTCCAGAATGGCTTCCAGATATCCCTTGATGGAAGTCAGGGGAGAGCGGAAGTCATGGGATACATTGGCAATGAAATTCTTCTGGTATTCCTCCATCTTATTCAGCTCATCGGACATGTAATTCAGGGTGTCGGAGAGGTAACCCATCTCGTCGTGGGTCTTGACATCAATCCGGTAATCCAGATTTCCGGCCGCATATTCATTGGCACCCACTGTAATCTTGCGAAGGGGCAGGTACACGGTCTGGGTAAATACCAGAAGAATAATAAGGGACAGGCCGAACAGGACAGCGGATGTGATGTAAAGGATGCTCAGGATGCCGTTCTGGGACTGGTTGATTTCGCTGATGGGAAGGTGAATCAGCACATAACCGTAGGTGTTGTAATTCCCTGTGATGGGTGCCGACACGCTGAGTACGTTCCCGCTGAACATCCCATAGTAATCCCCTATGGTATAGGACCGGTTTCCGATGGATGCCGGGTCAAAGCCGTTTATGGAGGACTGGACCCTGGAACCGCCCAGGCTGTCCATAACCACGGTGCCCTGTCGGTTGACCACCCATATCTCGGCTCTCAGATAGTGGGACAGCGCCCGTATTTGGGTGGAAACCTCCTCGGAATCCAGCCGTTTCCCCTGATACATGGTGCTGCATGACGAGGCGATGATATTTGCCTCGTCATACAGCGCGTCCGCCTTGCTCTGGACCAGATAGTCACGGGTCATTTTTGATGAAAATGTGGCAATGGCGATAAAGCCCAGCAGACCGAAAATCAGATATCCCAGTATAAATTTGGAATAAAGAGAACGGGTCATCGTTTCACCTCGAATTTATAGCCGATTCCCCAGACCGTGGTGATGGCCCAGCTGTTGTGATCCTTTATCTTCTCCCGCAGACGTTTGATATGTACATCCACGGTGCGGGTATCCCCGATGTATTCATAACCCCAGATATGGTCCAGAAGCTGTTCCCTGGTAAATACCTGGTTGGGGGAAGCCGCCAGAAAATACAGAAGCTCCAGCTCCTTTGGCGGCATTTCCACGGAGTGGCCCATATAGATTACGGAATAATTGGTAAGGTTCACAATCAGGTCCGGATACTCCACGTACTCGCCCTGCTGTTCAGTGGACGATGGAGCCGGGGCCGGTGCTGCCTGGTAACGGCGCAGCACTGCCTTGACGCGGGCCACCAGTTCCTTGGAGTCAAAGGGTTTAATCATATAATCATCTGCCCCCAGCTCCAGCCCCAGTACCTTGTCGAAAATCTCTCCCTTTGCGGACAGCATGATGACCGGTACCTGGGAGGAAGCGCGCAGCTCCCTGCAGACCTGATAACCGTCTATACCGGGAAGCATCAGGTCCAGCAGTACCAGGTTGGGCTTGAATTCCGGAAATACCTTAAGGGCTTCCTCGCCGTCCCCCACAATCATTGTCTCATAACACTCTTTCATCAGGTAGAGGGAGATTAATTCTGCAATATTTGCATCATCATCCACAATCAGAATCCTCTGCTTCTCTGCCATGCTATAGTTCCTCCTTGCTGCTGATTTCTACTTAAATGTCACAACGGTTACGCCTGAATCGCCTTCTCCAAACTGGCCCAGGCGGAATTCCTTTACATATTTGAGCTGGCGCAGGCGCTTGTGCACCGCGTTCTTAAGGGCTCCGGTTCCACGGCCATGGACCACGCGCACTGTCTGGAGATGGGCCAGATAGGCGTCGTCCAGATATTTTTCCATGGCAGGCACTGCCTCGTCCACAGTCATGCCTATGAGGTTGACCTCAGCGGACACAGTGGAGGATTTGGACATCTTAATCTGGCTGCTGCCGCTTCCCTTGCCTCTGGCGGCCTTTCCACCATAGCTTATGGAACTTCCGTCTCCCAGTGTGGCGCTTATGTCCTTTTCATTAAGAAGCTCTAAATCCCGGATATTCACCAGGGAACGGAGAATGCCCATCTGGACATATAAATCGCCTCTGGCATTGGGCAGGGTGCTTACGGTGCCTTTCAGGTTCATGGACAGCACTTTGACACCGTCCCCTATTTTCAGTTTCTTGGGCGAGATGGGCTGGCTGGGTCCCTTTGGTTTCACAGTCAGCTTTTCATCTGTTTTCTTTAACTGGTCCCTGAGCCTGGCGCGTTCTGCTTCCAGTTCCTTGCCCACGCCTGAGCTGGCAGCCAGCTTGTTAATCTGCTTGATGGTCTGGTCCGCGGTTTCTTTGGCCTCCCGCAGGATGCGCTGGGCTTCCTCGGTGGCATTTTTAAGAATCTTGTCCTTGCGCTCGTCCAGGCGCTCTTCCTTCTGGGTCAAACGGTTTTTTAAGGAGGCAATTTCATCCTTATAGGCGTTGATTTCAGCCTGTTCCTTCTCAATGGTCAGCCTGCTGGATTCCAGACTGGTTAACAGATCCTCAAAGGACTCATCCTTGGCCTCTAGATGGGATTTTGCGTCGTCAATGATATATCCGGGCAGCCCCAGCTTCTGGGAAATGGCAAAGGCATTGCTCTTGCCGGGAATACCGATGAGTAACCGGTACGTGGGCTGCAGGGTTTCCACATTGAATTCGCAGCATGCATTTTCCACCCCGGGCGTGCTGAGGGCAAATACCTTCAGTTCGCTGTAATGGGTGGTGGCCATGGTGCGGCACTTCATGTTGTGCAGGAAGGAGAGGATGGCAATGGCCAGGGCCGCTCCCTCTGTAGGATCCGTACCCGCACCCAGCTCGTCAAAAAGACAGAGGGACCGGGAATCGGCTTCATTTAAAATGCGCACAATATTAGTCATATGGGCGGAAAAGGTACTTAAGCTCTGTTCAATGCTCTGTTCATCCCCGATGTCCGCGAATACCTGGTCAAATACAGCCAGCTCCGATCCCTCCCACGCAGGGATGTGAAGCCCGGACTGCCCCATAAGGGTAAACAGGCCCACTGTTTTTAAGGAAACAGTCTTGCCGCCTGTATTTGGGCCGGTGACGATTAGCAGGTCGAACTCCCTGCCCAGCCATACGTTGATAGGTACAACGGCCTGGGGATTCAAAAGGGGATGGCGTCCGTCCTTGATATGGATATAGCCTTTGTCATTGAACACAGGGGCGCTGCACTTGTAATGGCGGGCCAGGCCTGCCTTGGCAAAAATAAAGTCCAGCTGCGCCAAAAGCTCCATGTCCATGCGAAGCTCCTCTGTACAGGGCGCTGCCTGATTGCTCAGGGAGGCCAAAACCGCTTCGATTTCCTTTTGCTCCTGTATCTCCAGTTCCCGCATCTCATTGTTCAGCCGGATAATGGCCATGGGCTCAATGAAAAGGGTGGAACCAGTGGCTGACTGGTCGTGGACCATTCCGGATACCTGGTTTTTGTATTCTGACTTTACCGGAAGGCAGTAACGTCCGTCCCTCATGGTGATAACCGCGTCCTGAAGATAGGAGCGGTTGGAGTTGAGGATGGAGTTTAACTGGGTGTGGATGCGGTCAGCTGTCACCTTCATGGAACGGCGCACATGGGATAATCCCGGACTGGCATCATCCGCAACCTCGTCCTCAGAGAGGATGCAGCGTTTGATTTCATTGTTCAGAGGGGTCAGTGGCTCCAGTCCCGCAAACAGGGGTTCCAGGGAGTCGAAGTCATCCTGGGGTTCGCTGGTTCCCCTTGCATCATCTTCTCCGTCATGGCGTCCGTAAGCCTTGGCTCTGGCTGCCACGGTCAGGAGGGAGCTTATGGAGAGCAGTTCGGTTATGCTTAAGGAACTGCCGATATCCAGGCGTTTCAGGGAATCTCCGATATCCCTGATACCTGAAAATGACACGGAACCTTTGAGACGGATCCGTGTCACTGCATCCGTAGTCTGTGCCTGCCAGGTGCGCACTTCTTCCAAATCAGAGGAAGGAGAGAGGTTCTGGCAGAGGGCCTTTCCGAGAGGAGAAGCCGCATATTCTGTGAGCTGGTTTATGATTTTATCATATTCTAAAGTTTTTAACGCTTTCTGATTCATTGATTTCACCTGTGATTTCCGTAAAAATGCTGGATTTAAAAGGACTTTTTCCCAAAAGCCGACATTTAAATTATACCATAAAAAACGATATTTACTATCTTTTTTACTATCTTTTCATATATAAAATCTTGCATAATACTGGGAAGAAACGTATAATAGAGGGTAAGAGTCTTCGCAAGGAGGAGTACTATGGCGGATAAACGTGCTGACCAGCATAGAGATTTAGACCGGCAGGACCAGACTCCGGACAAGTCCCATCGCTTTATTAATGAGAAGATTGTCCGGCAGCCAATGACCAGACGGCAGATTGCCCGGAAAATCCTGTTGACCATTTTTTGTGCCGTTCTGTTTGGCGTGTTGTCGGCCATTTGTTTTGTTGTGAGCAGACCTGTGGCTGAAAGGATTTTAGGTCAGGAGACTCCTGAGGAGAGCAGCCAGATTACCATACCAAAGGATGAGCCGGAAACCACGGCTCCTGCGGCGGCAGAGACTGAGCCCACAGAACCGGCCATGACCGAGGCAGTGGATGAGATGGTACGCTCTGAGATGGAGAAGTACCGTTATTCCATTGATGATTTGAATAAACTGTACAGCAATCTTCGCACCATTGCCAGTGACGCGGATGACAGTCTGGTGGTGGTCCATTCCATTCAGCATGAGAAGGACTGGTTTGACAATCCCATCGAGACATCAGGACAGTTCTCCGGAGTGGTCATAGCCAGGACCCGCACTGAGATACTGATTCTCACGCCGGACAAGGCTGTGGAGGCAGCTGATTCCATTGAGGTAGCGTTTCCGGACGGAACCATGATGGCCGGAATCGTGAAGCAGAGCGATACCATTATGGGACTGTCTGTGGTAAGCGTGGACGCGGGCCAGATGGACAGCGAGCAGTTTAAGAAGGTGGAGGCCATCAAGCTGGGCAACTCTTACGGGGTAAAGCAGGGCGACATGGTGGTAGCTATCGGCGCGCCGGCGGGTATTGTCCATTCTAGCGATTATGGAAATATATCCTATGTGGTGCGCAATGTCCATACGGTGGACGGCAGCTCCAGGGTGTTCTATACCAGCGCCAGCGGAGACGCGGAGGCGGGAACATTTCTCCTGAATACTTCGGGTGAGCTCATCGGGTGGGTCACGGACAAATACGACGAGGATGGAGTGTGCAGGATGACCACAGTGGTGGCCA
>OKHM01000436.1_pt1 | contig 14860 bp, 9 predicted proteins | sample 1612121 | NCBI WGS metagenome assembly OKHM01 (sample SAMN04436777, study PRJEB24849) | human gut metagenome | biome: human gut; feature: NICU; material: stool | host: Homo sapiens | place: USA: Saint Louis, MO | collected 2011-03-27
GAATAGAATCCAGTTTCCATGAGCAGGAGGAGACCACCGACAAGATGAAACGTTTCGTCTCCGACGCCAGCCATGAGCTGCGCACCCCGTTGGCCGCCATCCATGGCTATGCGGAGCTGTATAAGATGCAGCGCGATATGCCTGGTGCCTTGGAGCGTGCGGACGAGTCCATTGAACATATCGAACGGTCCAGCCAGCGCATGACTGTTCTTGTTGAGGATCTGCTGTCTTTGGCCCGTCTCGATGAGGGGCGCGGCATCGATATGACCGGCACGGTGAAACTCTCGTCGCTGGTCACCGACGCCGTCGACGATTTGCATGCGCTCGACCCGGACCGTGCCGTTCGCCGCATGCGGATTTCCCTCGAACCGGCGCGCGATTTGAACCATCCCGCCGAATTCAACCTTGCCGAAGGCGATTGGCCTGAGGTCGTACTGCCCGGTGATGCCTCTCGACTGCGCCAGGTGGTGACCAACATCGTGGGCAACATCCACCGCTACACGCCTGCCGATTCGCCCGCTGAAGCCGCGCTCGGTGTGATGCCGGCCGCCATCGATCCAAGACAGCTCGCTCGCATGCCCGCCAGCGACGCGTCAATGCGGCGGTTCATCGACGCCGCCGAAGTAGGTGCCTCGATGCAGACCGGCTATCGATACGCCGTATTGCGTTTCGTGGACCATGGCCCCGGCGTGCCGCCTGAATCGCGCTCGAAGATTTTCGAACGCTTCTACACCGCGGACCCATCCCGTGCCCGCGAAAAGGGCGGTACTGGTTTGGGCATGGCCATCGCGCAATCCGTGGTCAAAGCACATCACGGCTTTATCTGCGCCACCGGCACCGATGGGGGAGGCCTGACCTTCACCGTGGTGCTGCCGATTGAGCAGATCGCCGCTCCTGAGCCCAAGCAGTCCACCGGCAAAACCAAGGACGCCAAACAGAAGACTTCTTGGTTCAGCTCTGAGCGTAAGACTCAGGCGACTCAGCCCAAAGCGTGAGGTCAAGCCCTGTGAGGTAAACTGTACCTTCGGTTTACTATTTCCATTGAGGATTAAGGAAGGTTCGCAATGCCCACCGGTCGAGTTCGTTGGTTTGACGCAGCCAAGGGTTATGGCTTCATCACCAGTGAGGAAGGCAAGGACGTGTTCCTGCCGGCTCAGGCCCTACCCACTGGCGCCACCACGTTGCGCAAGGGGGCCAAGGTGGAGTATTCCGTGGTGGACGGCCGTCGTGGGCCGCAGGCCATGGATGTTCGCCTGATCGCCTCCGCTCCCAGCTTGGTCAAGGCCACCCGCCCGAAGGCGGATGACATGGCCGCCATCTGCGAGGACCTCATCAAGATGCTTGATGCGGCCGGCAATACGTTGCGCCGTCACCGTTACCCATCTGCTGCCGACAGCAAAAAGCTGGCCACGTTGCTGCGTGCGGTGGCGGATCAATTCGATGTACAGGACTGATCTGATCTATGACTGATACCACCGAAACCATCGTGACACCGGACCCTCACGCCATCGCGCGCGCCGTGCTGCTCGAAGTGGCCGACGAGAGCGATCAGGTGGGGGATTTCGTTACCTCATATGATCTTGAGGATCACGTCACTGACTTCCGCTTCGCCGCGAATATCCGTGGCTACGAAGGATGGCAATGGTCGGTGACGCTGTATCACGACGAGGAGATCGACTCCTGGACCGTCAACGAATCCTCCTTGATCCCCACTGAGGGCGCGTTGATGCCGCCCAAGTGGATTCCTTGGAAGGATCGCCTCGAGCCCACGGATCTGGCTCCCACCGATTCGATCGGTACCGATCCGGATGACGAGCGCATCGAGGAAGGCGAAGTCGAGGAATCCTCGCTGCAGGATGTCAACGACGCCGTCGAGACCTTCCGACTGACCCGCCGTCACGTGCTGACCTCGTTGGGTCGTGCGCAGGCTGCCAAGCGCTGGTATGAAGGTCCGCGAGGCCCCAAAGCATTGAGCACCAAAACCGCTGAAGGCAACCTGTGCTCCACCTGTGGTTTCTTCGTGCCGCTCGCGGGCGAACTCGACCGTATGTTCGGCGTGTGCGCCAACAAGTGGAGTCCGGATGACGGCCGCGTGGTTTCCTTGGACCACGGCTGCGGCGAGCATTCCGAAATCGAACCTCCCGAGCCAAGCCAGCTGTGGGTGCAGTCCAAGCCTGCTTTCGACGATCTGCATATCGACGTGGTGGCCAACCGTCCGCGCAAGCAGGAGCCGGCTGCCCAGGACGAGGCCGAAGGCGAAACCGACAAGACAGGCGAGCCTGCCGGCGATGATATCGAAGCACAGAAGACTGTTGACGGGAACGCCGTCGATACTGAGCCCGCTGAGGGGACGGCAGGTGACGGGACCTCGCAATCCCAGTCTGCCGGTGATGAGTCCGTTGCACAGAACGCATCCGATTCCGTTGTGGATGTTGATGCAGCTGATTCCAGCGACGAGTCCAAGTCTGATGCTGACGACGAGGCCACCGAAGAGGATATCCTCAACAACACCGTTGCCGATGATGATGAGGATGATGAGATGGACGACGAAGAGGATAACGCTCGTCCTTCAGACGATGTGGCTCCTGAACTCGAAACCGTCATCGATCTCATCGAGCAGCTGCGCCAGAACAGGGCGGACGAAGAATAAACTCCGAATTCCGCGAAAAGTAGATGGTGATGGGGTTGCAGGAATAAGGAATTCCTCCCTGCAAACCCATCACCGAGGCGTGCGTTAGCACTCCATGCCGATTTCGGTGAATCAGTGCACCACGGTCACCGTGCACTCGGCGAAGTTCACGATCTGGCGGGACACCGATCCCAGGAAGTGCGCGTCCAGCCCGGACAGGCCACGCGAGCCGACCACCAGATGGCTGGCGTACCGCGAGGCCGCGATCAGACCTTTGGATGCGGGAATATGGAAGGCGTTTGTGCTGACCTTGACGCCATCGGGAATCTCGGCTTTGGCCATCAGCTCGGCGAGAATCTCCTCGGCGCGGCGTTGACCGACCTTCACCGGTGCCACGGCGTTCTCATAGCCCGGAATAACGCCCAAATCCTTGAGCTGCCAGCAGAACATCACATGCAGCGGCGCGTCGTGCAGTCGTGCTTCTTCCAGTGCGAAATCGAACGCGCGGCGGGAAGTCTCGGAACCATCCACACCAACCACCACCGGGCGGCGAGCCTCCTCGACCACCGGCTGAGGCTGCGTGTAGTGAACGGGCTTGTCTCCCGGAGTCAGGGCGTTGGCAATGGCGTCGGTCACGGTCTCATCCTCGCTGCCGGCGATGCGCACCACGGTCACCGGCACTTCGGCGGCCTCGGCCAGCGAAGCGGACAGGGACCCCATGAACCAGCGGGCCATACGGCTCAGCGAGCGGCGGCCGACCACGATCTGCTGCGAATCATGGCCGATCTGCAGCAGGGCCGAAGTGCCGGAGGCCTTCACCGAGGTGAGCTTCAGATTCGCCGGATCGAAGTCGATGCCTGCAGCGGCCTTGTCGACCCACACACGCAGCTCGTTGGCAATATCGTGGCGGACCTTGGCCCAGGCCTCGTCACTGTCCGGTTCGGATCCCATATCCCAGGAATGCGTCCAGCCAAACACGGCGTTGACGCTTTGGCCGGTTAACGAGGCCTCCTCAAGCGCCCACTTCAGCGCGGCAAAGGATTCATCGGAACCATCCACACCGACAACGATGTCGGGCTTGGTTGCAGCTTCACTCATTTCGAGCCTCCTTGTAATCGACTACGGGTGAATCTAAGAACCAGCATATCGTTTTCTTCTCCTCTCACGGCGCAATTCGTGGAATCTCATGAATAAACGTCATCGTGAATCGGTAGAGTAGGACGGAATGTCAATTGAGGAAGGACAAGCATGTTCGAACGGTTTACCGACCGTGCACGGCGCGTGATCGTGTTGGCGCAGGAAGAGGCGAGGGCCCTTCAGCACAACTACATCGGCACCGAACACCTGCTGCTCGGCCTGATCCGCGAAGGTGAGGGTGTAGCCGCCAAGGCACTCGCCTCGAAGGGCGTGGAGCTGGATGCCACCCGCAAGCAGGTTGAAGAAATGATCGGCAAGGGCAACGCGGCTCCGAACGGGCACATCCCCTTTACTCCGCACGCCAAGCAGGTGTTGGAGTTTTCGCTGCGTGAAGCCCTGCAGCTGGGCCACAGCTACATCGGCACCGAGCACATCCTGCTCGGCCTGATTCGCGAAGGCGAAGGCGTGGGCACCCAGGTGCTCATCAAGATGGACGTCGATCTGGGCGAGTTGCGTAGCGCGACCATCGATATGATTCGCGGCAACTCCGGCACCGGCACCGGTGACGGCAAGGGCGACTTGGCCAACGCCGGCGGCGTGACGGACAAGCAGAACAAGTCCGGTTCCGCCATCCTCGATCAGTTCGGCCGCAACCTGACCGCCGAAGCCGCTGAAGGCAAGCTGGACCCGGTCATCGGCCGTACCAACGAGATTGAGCGCGTTATGGTCGTGCTTTCCCGCCGCACCAAGAACAACCCGGTGCTGATCGGCGAGCCCGGCGTGGGCAAGACCGCTGTGGTCGAAGGCTTGGCCCAGAAGATCCAAGCCGGCGACGTGCCGGAAACCCTGAAGGGCAAGCAGGTCTACTCGCTGGACCTCGGTTCCATGGTGGCCGGCTCCCGCTACCGTGGTGATTTCGAGGAGCGCCTGAAGAAGGTGCTGAAGGAAATCAAGACTCGTGGCGACATCGTGCTGTTCATCGACGAGATTCACACCATCGTGGGCGCCGGCTCGGCTGACGGCGCGCTGGGTGCCTCTGACATGTTGAAGCCGATGCTGGCCCGTGGCGAGCTCCAGACCATTGGTGCCACCACCACCGACGAGTACCGCAAGTACATCGAGAAGGACGCGGCTCTGGAACGCCGTTTCCAGCCGATTCAGGTGCACGAGCCGACCATCGCCGAGACCATCGAGATCCTGAAGGGCCTGCGTTCCCGTTACGAGAACCACCACCACGTGACCATCACCGATGGCGCGCTGCAGTCTGCCGCAGAGCTGTCCAGCCGGTACATCCAGGACCGTAACCTGCCTGACAAGGCCATCGACCTGATCGATGAGGCCGGTGCACGCCTGCGCATCAAGCGCCTGACCGCCCCGCCTGAGCTCAAGGAACTCGACGAGAAGATCGCCAAGATCGCCGCCGACAAGGACGAGGCCATCAAGGGCCAGGACTTCGAGAAGGCCGCCGAACTGCGCGACAAGCAGGAGAAGCTGGAAGCCGATCGCAAGCAGAAGGAAGACTCCTGGCGCGAAGGCGAGTCCGACGTCAAGATGGTCGTGGACGAGGACGTGATCGCCGAGGTCATCAGCTCCACCACCGGTATCCCGGTGTTCAAGCTGACTCAGGCCGAGTCCAAGAAACTGCTCAACATGGAAGCCGAACTGCACAAGCGCATCATCGGCCAGGACGAGGCGGTTTCCGCCCTGTCCCGCTCTATCCGCCGTACCCGCGTGGGTCTGAAGGACCCGAAGCGCCCGTCCGGTTCGTTCATCTTTGCCGGCCCCACCGGCGTGGGCAAGACCGAGCTGGCCAAGACGCTGGCCGAGCTCCTGTTCGACGATGAGGATGCGCTGATTCGCGTCGATATGTCCGAGTTCTCCGAGAAGTACGCGGCATCGCGTCTCTTTGGTGCGCCTCCGGGATACGTCGGTTATGAGGAGGGCGGCGAGCTCACCGAGAAGGTGCGCCGCAAGCCGTTCTCCGTGGTGCTGTTCGATGAGATCGAGAAGGCTCACCCGGATATCTTCAACACCTTGCTGCAGGTGCTGGATGATGGCCACTTGACCGATGGTCAGGGCCGTAAGGTGGACTTCAAGAACACCATCATCATCCTGACCACCAACCTCGGTACGCGCGACATCGCCAAGGCCGCCAACACGGGCTTCAACCTGGGCGCCAATAGCGAATCCAGCTACCAGCGTATGAAGGATCAGGTCAGCTCCGAGCTCAAGCAGCAGTTCCGTCCGGAGTTTCTGAACCGTTTGGACGACATCATCGTCTTCAAGCAGCTCACCGAGCCGCAGGTGCGTCAGATTGTGGATCTGGATGTCAAGCAGCTCAACGACCGTCTGTTCGACCGCCACATGTCGCTCGAACTTACCGACGCCGCCAAGGATCTGCTTGCGCAGAAGGGCTTTGACCCGCTGCTCGGCGCTCGTCCGCTGCGCCGTGTGATTCAGCGCGACATCGAGGACGCCATCTCCGAGAAGATCCTGATGGGCGACCTCGAAGACGGTCAGAAGGTTATCGTCGACGCCGAGGGCGAAGGTCTGCTGGGTGAGTTCACCTTCAAGGGCGAGACCTTCGAACAGCCTGAGGCCGAGACGGGGGATTCTGTTTCTGCGGTCGATGGAGAGGCGGGATCTCCCGCGGAAACGGAGTCCGGGCCGTCGAACGATGGTCCCGTTTCCAACGATGCCGAGTAGCGTAGCCTCCCTCCAACATGAAAGCCGGCCGGATGACTGGCTTTCATGTTTTGCGGCAAGGATCGTCGATACGATGAGCACATCGATGATGGAACATGGTTGGGTGATGTCCATTCGGAGATGATATCCATTCGGAGAAAGGATGCGGTATGCGCTATGTCGATGACTCCAAGCAGGAGTTGCTGGTATCAACGACGCAGTTTCCGGCGCTGGTCATAGCCCATCAAAGCTATGACAAAGCGAGATATCACTGGCATAGCGGTCTTGAGGTGCTGTACGCGAAGGACTGCCCCATGTCCGTCGTAGTGAATGGCGCCATGACCGTGCTGCAGCCGGGACAGGCGCATGTAATTCCGCCGGAGGCCGTGCATGCGGTTCGCATGGTGAAGGATGAGGACCGGGGGACCACGCCGCAGGCGTTGTCCGTCACGGTCAATCCGGTTGAGATGTCCGCATTCCTTCCACGGATTCTGCAGGCGCAGCGTCAAGTGGACTATGACCGCTGCAACAGGCATGGGGGAGTGGCCTTTGCCCCGTTATGCGATGAGATATACGACCAGCTTGTCGGCGCATCCCAGATGAAGTATGTGAACGCCAATGCCGCGTTCTTCGCGTTGATGGGCAGGATATTCGACGACTTCATGCAGTCGAAGGCGATTGATGGACCTGACGACGGGGACAGTCAGTCCATATCGTTGATTTATCGCTATGCCCGGGATCATTTTCTTTCGTCCATCACTACCAGCGAAGCGGCAAGGCACTTCGGATATTCGCGTGAGTATTTCTCCCGGCTTTTCAAAAAATATTCAGGCACTTCGTTTATGGATTACGTCAATGAGTTACGACTCAAAGTGGCCTGCGAACGGCTACGCATGCCCGATGCGGACATCGGCCAAGTGGGACGGGTGGCTGGTTTTCCCAATGAAAGGGGGTTCCAAGCGGCTTTCGAGCGTAAATTTGGTCTCACGCCCGGGCAGTGGCGTGACATCGAGCTCTCGCACAACTGCGATGACGATTGACGGACCAGTTCGAAGAAGGGCCGGTGAACGGATTCGTTGTGAGCGTCTTCCAACTGGTGGCTCTGTGACGAAGGCGTCACACCATAGGTCACACTTTGTCCCTGATAGGTCACAGTCCACCGATGCCATCCCGCCGAATTGCTTCTATCATCGAACCAGGTTCATGAAAGGCAAAGGAGGCAATCCATGAATCAAAACAATGAAGTGCCAACGAAACTGCATGCCAAGCTCATCACCGTCGCCGCCATCGGCGCCGTGGGCGGTTTCCTGTTCGGCTATGACACCTCGGTCATCAACGGCGCCGTGGACGCCATCGCCAGCCCCGACTCCGGCTTCGGGTTGAACGCCGCCATGAGCGGTTTCTCGGTGTCCAGCGCCATGATCGGCTGCGTGGTCGGCGCATGGTTCGCGGGCACGCTGGCCGATCGCATCGGTCGTGTGCGCGTCATGCAGCTTGCCGCCGCGCTGTTCGTATTCAGCGCCCTGTTCACCGGTCTGGCGTCCAATATCTGGGTGTTCGTGATCTTCCGCATCGTGGGCGGACTTGGCGTCGGATTCACCTCAGCCATCGGCCCCGCCTATATCTCCGAGATATCGCCGTCGTCACGCCGAGGATTCCTCACCGGCTTCCAACAGATGGCCATCGCCTTGGGCATCGTGGCCTCCCTTGTGGTCAATGACTCCTATCTTCTTGGCTCGGGCGGCGCCGCCGTGACGTTCTGGGCCGGACTCGAGACTTGGCGCTGGATGCTGATGACCACAGCCGTCCCGGGCGTCATCATGTTCGCGCTCACCTTCGCGCTGCCCGAATCCCCGCGTTATCTGGTGATGAAGGGCAAGAAGGCCATCGCCGAGAAGGTGCTTCTCGAAGTCGTAGGCGACCGCAACGCCTCCGCGACGGTCGAGCAGATCGCCCAGAGCCTCGAAGGCGAGACGCAGCCCAAGGTCTCCGATCTGCGCGGCAAGACCTTCGGCCTCAAATCCGTGGTATGGATCGGCATCGGCGTCGCCCTGTTCCAGCAGGTGTCCGGCGCGAACGTCATCATGTTCTACGATTCCAGCCTGTGGAAGGCTGTCGGTTTCACCGAGTCCGCGTCTATGACCATCGCTGTGGTGCGTGCTTTGCTGGCCACCGCCGTCACCGTGCTCGGCATGCTGATCATCGATAAGGTCGGTCGCCGCGCCATGCTCAAGGTCGGGTCCCTGATCATGGCCGTGCTTCTGGTCGTGGTGGCCGTTTGCTTCGCCCAATCCACGATGACCGCCGATGGCGGCATCGAGCTGCCCGGCGCGTGGGCCATCATCATGATTGTCGGCGCCTATGGGTTCTTCCTGACCTATTGCGCGACGTGGGGCGTGGCGATGTGGGTCGTCATCGGCGAGATCTTCCCGAACCGCATCCGCGCCGTTGCGGTGGCGCTGGCCACCGCCGCCAACTGGATCGGCAACTTCCTCGTTTCCACCCCCTTCCCGCCGCTGCGTGATAGCCTCGGCCTGACTTGGACCTTCGCCCTGTACGCCGTGATGGCCGTCCTCGGATACTGGTTCATCGCCAAGAAGCTGCCCGAGACCAACGGCGTTGAGCTTGAGGATATGAAGGCGGAGATTTGATGATCACCGATCTGCAAGGCGCCGACGCATTCCTTTTCGAGCGCAACGACGGTCTGACCGAAGAACAGAAGAAGGTCGCGCAAACTTGGACGTATTTCGACGAGGATTTGGAGGGCGTCGATCCGGCCATCGCTGCTGACGTGCTCCAGCATCGTACGAATTTTGCCCATAACGACCTGCCTCGGTATGCATTCAAGCGTGAGATTCCGGATGATGTGGTGCTGTATGGCGACATCCCATATCTGCCGGACGCGACGCGTGGGCACCTGTTGGACGTGCTGTTGCCCCGTGATGCCGTGGTCCGTGGCGGAGCGGCTGTTCCGGTGATCTTCGAGGTGCATGGAGGGGCGTACTTCTATGGCTTCAAGGAGATTAACCGCTCGCATGCCATCGAGCTTGCCCGTCATGGGTATGCCGTGGTGTCCGTGAGCTATCCCCTGTATCCCGCGGTGGACTTCCTCACGCAGCTGAGGGACTTGGCCTCGGCCTTGGAGTGGGTGTCGAAATCCTCCGGCAGGTATCTGCTGGATACGAACCAGGTTTTCTTTACCGGGGATTCGGCGGGTGTGACCTTGCTGCTGCATCTGACGGCCGCCATGAACAACGACGAATATGCTTCCCTGCTCGACGTGCATCCCGCGAAGCTTGGTCTGAGGGCCTTGGGTCTCAAATCCGCGATGGCCGATCTGGACCGGCTGTTCGATGAGAACGCCTATGATGCCGGTGGGCTTGTCGAGGAGCTAGCTCCGTGTTTCACGCGCTATGTTGAGCGTGTGAAGGGGACGAAGTTCGAAAGGCTCGCTCAGCTGGTCGTGAATGCTGGTCTGCCGCCGGTCTGGATGGCCACGAGCACTGATGACTTCCTCGAAGCCACCAGCCTCGAACTGGGTGTCGAGCTGCGCAAGCTGGGCATCGACCATGAGTTGCTGGACTATCGTGCCGCTCCGCGCGAATGCCTGCCCCATAACTACATCGTGGGCATGCCTTGGCTCAAGGAGACCCGGGAGGCCGTCGAATCGATGCTGAGCTTCTTCGCCGAGCATATGGCTCCTCGTATGTCTCTGAACGCCAGCGAATAAGGCCCGTCTAAGGCCCATCGGGCGGTCAAACGAGTCGGCGTGCTTCGGCTCCCGCGAGTCGGAACACGCCGCTGTGGCCGCCATCTGCGCCGCCGAGCTTGGCGAATGGCACCGCCGAACCAACGAAGACGGCCCGATTCGGCCAGACGCTGTGGGCGGAAATAACCGGGAATTCATCTGCCGGCCAAATGCGAAGCCCATGCGGTTCAACCTGCGCGTTTACCGTGAAAGCGTGAACAGGGACACGAACCGCCGCCGGTTCACGGCGGGCAGACATCGCAGAACGATGGGCGTCATCGTCGCGCTCATCATGATGACGGCTCTTGTGGCACCCAATATCGCGGGTGCCGCAGGAGCCGTTCCTTTTTCCGGCGAGGATCCGGCCACCGGCACACGCACGGTGACCATCGCCGACATCACCGATTTCCATGGTCATATCGAACATGGGGCCGATGTCGCGGCCGCCTTCACCTTGGCGGACAGTCACAACCCCGACAATATGGTTCCCGTCTCCACCGGCGATCTGGTGGGCGGATCGCCCTATGAGTCGGCCGTGAAGCAAGACAAACCCACCCTTGACATGGCCAAGGTGTGGGGGCTGACGGTTTCTGCCGTGGGCAACCATGAATTCGATCGCAGCGTGGCCGACTTCAACAATCGTGTGGCCGCTCCGGCCAACGGCATCGACTGGCTCTGCGCCAACGTGTCCTCGGCCAATAAATCAGCTACCGGCAAACTGAGCCATGTCAAGGACTATACGATTCGCACGGTGAATGGCAAGCGCATCGGTTTCGTGGGCGCGCTCACGGATGCGCTTGGCTCGGTGGCCACGCCGCAGATCACTGAAGACGCCGATCTGAGCGAACGTGCCGTCGACGCGCTCAACCGCGTGGCCGGTGAACTGAAGCGTTCGGGCAAAGTCGATGCGGTGGTCGCATTGTTGCACGCCGACGCCTCGGCGGCAACCGGTCTCGGACGTGATGTGGACCTCGCCTACACCGGCCACACCCACGCCGTAAAACAAGGCGTCGCCGACGGAGGGGCACCGATCTATGAGGCCGGTAGCTTCGGCCAGAACATGGCCGTGCAGGATCTGATCATCACCGGCCATGGTCGGCATGCCAAGGTTCAGGTGGCCGATGCGAACCTCGGCAACGGCACCGAGGCCACTGCGGTTCCGGGCGTGCTCAACGTGGAGGGGCTGGACGCCCATCCGCGTCAGGCCGCCTGGATGTCCGCTGGCGTGGTGTCGAACGGCAGCGTAGCGCGCTCGCGGCAGCTCTACACGAAGGCCAATGACTACGCGGCCAGTGCGGGGAACGCGGTGATCGGCACTCTGGCGCCGGGAACGAATTTCGACAAGCGCACGTCCGTCGGACATGAAGGATCGGTGGGCATGCTTGTGGCGGACGCCAACCGGGAGTCGATCATGCGGAATGTGTATGCCGGCACCCGATTGCCCGTGGTCGGATTCTCAAACAATGGCAGCCTGAGAACCAAACAGCTGGATATGGACGAGGACGGCAAGGTCACGATTCGTGAGGTCGACAGTCTGATGGCCCTCCAGTTCCACGCCGCGCACGAAACCCTCACCGGACTCGGACTCAAGGCGGTGCTCGCCCAGCAGTTTCATCGCAACGATGACGGTGAATTGGAACACCGATGGCTCGGCATCTCCTCGAATGTGCGATACCGGTACGTCCAGTGCGGAGATGGTGGCGCCACATGCACACTCGGGGATTCCGACGGAAACGGCAACCAGCATACAGGGGTTAAGGCCACCGTCGGCATCGTGGACCTCACCATCGACGGCAGGCCGATCGCTGACGACGATCTGGTGATCATCGCTTCCAACTCCTACCTGCTGCAGGGCGGCGACAACTATTCGGCATTGCTTTTTTGCTTCCATTAAATCTTCCTTACTATATTCCATTGTTACCCTCCATAACTTCTGATTGTTGCCGTCTTGACGATTATGTATCTTTACATTACCTTCTGAAACATATAGCGCACCTTGTCCAGGCGGCTGTTTGGACGGCGGGGCTGGATGACTGGCTTGCCGACAGCGGCCTGATACCCTTTCAGTTCTGTAAGGCATACGCTCTGCCCGTTGGTGTAAAAGGCCAGATCAGTACGGTATGCCTGTATACAGCGGGCGGGAATCTCGCCAGTAAAGACAACTTCATCCTTTTTTACCTGGACCGTTTCGATGGTGGCACAGTATTTCGGTGCATCATGATAAGCCCTGGAAAGATATTCCCGGGGCGCATAGAGGGTGAAGGAGAGATAAGGTTCCAGCAGTTGCGTCCCTGATTCCTTCAATGCCTGTTCCAATACAATCGGGGCCAATGAGCGGAAGTCCGCCGGCGTGCTGACCGGACTGTAATAAAGCCCGTATTCAAAGCAAATCTTACAGTCCGTTACGTTCCAGCCGAACAAGCCCTGCTCCAGCCCGTAACGGATACCATCCCTGACAGCGTTTTGAAAACTCTGGTTCAAGTATCCCAGCGAAACCCGGCTCTCGTATTGTACACCGGAGCCAAGCGGGAGTGGTGTAACAGACAGTCCGATGGATGCCCAAAACGGGTTGGGCGGCACCTCGATATGGATGGTGTGGCTGGCTGCTTTGAGCGGCCGCTCCATATAAATGACGGTGGGTTCCTTTACCACTGTTTCAAGCTTGTATTTTTCCGACAGCAAAGCGGAAACAACCTCCAACTGCACCCGGCCCAAAAAAGAAAGAATGATCTCATGGGTGATGGAATCCACCTCGCAGCGCAAAAGCGGGTCAGTATCCGCAAGTTGCGTAAGAGCGTCCAGCAGCCGTTCTCTTTGCGCTGCCGTTTTCGGCGCAATCGACGTCCGCAGCATGGGGAGGGGGTCCTCACGCCACCTTTTACGAGGGAGCCGGGTTGGGTCCCCTAATACATCGTTTAACCTCACGCTGTCGCTGGGAAGGATAACAATTTCACCCGGATAAGCGGTGTCTGTCCGAACAATTTCCCCTTTGGATGGAATACGCATCTCTGTGATTTTCAGCTTTTCTCTCCCGGCCAGGGCCACCGTATCCCGCAGGCGCAGCGTTCCGCTGTATAGCCGTAGATAGACACGCCGCTGGCCGCAATCTGTATACTCCACCTTGAAAACGCTGCCGCATAGGGCGGCGCTCCCCTGTTCCCCAATCGGTTGGAACAGCCCTGTCACCGCATCCATCAACGGTTGAATGCCAAGGCCCTTTTTGGCGCTGCCATAATAGACCGGGAACAGGGAGGCGTCTTGAACCCGCCGCTGTTCCTCCCGCACAAGTTTTTCCCGGCTGATTGGTTCTCCTGCGATATACTTTTCCAATAATTTATCGTTATTTTCGATGACCGCATCCCATGCTTCTATGTCGGTATTTTCCTCCAGGACTATTTCCGGGGACAGCGACACCGTCTGCTTGATGATAATATCGGCGGAGAGCTTATCCCGAACAGACTGAACCACGCTCTGCAAATCAACGCCAGCCTGGTCGATCTTGTTGATAAAGATAACGGTGGGAATGTTCATTTTCCGCAGGGCATGGAACAGAATACGGGTCTGGGCCTGCACGCCATCTTTAGCGGAGATCACCAAGATGGCCCCATCTAAAACAGCCAAAGAGCGGTACACCTCCGCCAAAAAATCCATGTGGCCGGGCGTATCCACAATGTTGACTTTACATCTGTGCCACTGGAAGGAAGTGACTGCCGCTTGAATGGTAATCCCACGCTGCCGCTCCAAAAACATGGTGTCCGTCCTCGTTGTCCCTTTTTCGACGCTCCCCGGTTCTGAAATGGCTCCGCTGGCATATAGCAGGCTCTCCGTCAAGGTCGTCTTTCCAGCGTCTACATGGGCAAGAATTCCAATATTGATTATTTTCATGTGATTGTCCTCCCTTTACAGCCCCAAAGGGCATAAAAATCCCCAGCAGTAAAATACTTTTACCACTGGGGATTATAAGTTGCGGACATACACATATACAGCATACACCTGTTTGTGATTGCTGTTTTTGGGGATATGTCAAAATTGATAAGGTAAAAGTATTCTTAAATTGGGTACAAAAAACTAAGCCCCTACAAAAGGAGCTATCATAATCCTTTGTTCCCACTATTTGATTATAGTTTTATTTAAGAATACCTTGCCGCATATTTTTTACTCCTTTTCTGGATTAAATCATTGTATCACATCAGTTTTAGGAAAGCAAGTACCTAAAAGAAATTTTTCTTCCCCTTATATGTAACAATCATACCGGCTTCCTAGCGTTCAGAATGTTTTCTGCTGTCTGCTGTGGTGTTTGGTTGGAATTGTCCAACCAAAAGCCGATCCGTGGTGTTGTCTGCATTTTACTAAATACAAATTCAATGTATACAGAAAGATATAAGGAGTGGGAGGGATTCCGCCGTAGTTGGCATTGTAGGAAAATCCAAAAGTTTAGTTTTTCCCACAATGCTTATCTTTTGGTCTTTGGTTCGGAATAGTGTAGTGCTGGCGGTCTATCTCTTGTTTTCGGTTGCTTGCTTCCTTACCGTACATGAGCATTCCGTGCAGGCAGCAACTATGGCGAACTGGAAATGTCCTATACCCAGCCGCTGCACGAATATCTGGCTGCGCACCCGAAGCTATCTGCTGCCGTGCCTGAAACCGGCACACGGGCATAG
>OKHM01000440.1_pt1 | contig 14708 bp, 9 predicted proteins | sample 1612121 | NCBI WGS metagenome assembly OKHM01 (sample SAMN04436777, study PRJEB24849) | human gut metagenome | biome: human gut; feature: NICU; material: stool | host: Homo sapiens | place: USA: Saint Louis, MO | collected 2011-03-27
ACACACCTATTCAGACCAGATACCGAAGCCGCCGCCGCTTTCCAAGCAGAAAGAATTCAAACAAATCAAGAACATAATTATCCGCGTGGCTATGGAGTTGGAACCGGCCGGAACATGGAACCTGGAACAGCAGATGGATGATATGGGCCGGACGATTGTGAAGAATATGGAGAGCGAAGCAGATGGACCTGAGCTTCCGGAAGGTGCTATGACAGAGGAGGATATTCTCTATGAGATAGAATCCATAGAAAATGGGGATGCCGTACAGAGTGCGGGACTGGTGAATCCGAATGTGGCATATAAGCTTGGAACTAAGTTCTATAAAGAACAGGACATAGAAAGGAATCTGGGAGCATCCATCTATTGGCTAAACCACAGTGCAGGACATGGTAATCAGAATGCCCAGTATCTGTTGGGTAAAATTTATCTGTTTGAACCGATGGTCAGGGATGTGAAAAGCGGCATGTTCTGGCTGCAGAAAAGTATGGACCAGGGGAATCCATACGCAGCATACCTTCTGGCGCATAAAGATGAATGGGTCAGGATACAGCTTCAATCAGGCATCATCCGTCTGTTCCACCATCTGTCAGGAATATTTAATGAGCAGATAAAAGAGGACCAGAGCAGAAACATGGAATGGATTGATCATAAAAGGAAACAAAAACTCAAAATAAAGAAAATGGCACAAGGAATCCGTGGATAAGGAGGGGATGTTGATTGGAATACATCGCTTTCACAGAAGAAGAAAAGGAACGGGCCGGGGCTGTCAATCTGGTGGAATTCCTTACCCGCCAGGGAGAGAAGATGGAACCGTCTGGAAACGAATGGCGTTGGAAACGGCATGACAGTGTGACGGTGCGTGATAACATCTGGTACCGGCATAGCTGCAAGTATGGCGGTTCTCCGATTCAATTCCTGCAGGAGTTTTATGACATGACTTATGTTGAGGCAATGAAGTCTCTGTTGGAAGGTAACTATCAGCCGGTCATCAGGAAAGGTGGCAGTATACCCTTAAAAACAAAAAACAGGGGAAGATTCCAACTGCCGGAGCAATCCGAGAATGCGAAACGTGTCATGGCCTATCTTTCCAGGACACGTTTCATTGATTATGGAATACTCAGGTTCTTTATTGATAAGGGGGATATCTATGAAGAAAAGAAGCGGCACAATGTTGTGTTCGTTGGCTTTGACAATCAAGGAAATGCACGGCATGCCCATATGAAAGGGACCTATACAAATGGTGAAAGCTTCCGTCTCAATGTGGAAGGTTCAGACCCTGCCTATGGATTCGGATACAGTGGAAAAGGTTTAAAGCTATATGTATTCGAGGCAGCTATTGACTTATTGTCGTTCCTCACACTTTATCCTTGTGGATGGACGCAGCAGACTTATGTCTGTCTTGATGGATTAGCTGAACATGCAATGCTCCAGGCTCTTTACAGTCATCCGCAGATACGGGAAATCATATTATGCTTAGACCATGATCCTGCGGGTATTGAGGGATGCTATCGGTTAAAGGAAATACTGAATGGAAAGGGGTATGATAAGGTATCACGTCTGGCACCCAGGAATAAGGACTGGAATGAAGACCTGAAGGAAATGCATGGAATTCAGCCGGTACCAGCCAGAGAACATCCCAAACTCCAACAGTGCATGAAGTTGTGTGTTTGGTTGAAAAACCTTGCAGACCGGCCATGCACAGAAGAGGAAACTCTAAAACAGATTCATGATTCCCATCATCACTTAAGGATGGCAACACAGCGGCAGGAAACATATAAGGAAGACCATGGAGCGGAGATTCTTATGTGTCTGGAGGATATGGCCGCAGCTGGATTCCAGCGGTTATTGGAAATTCAGAGAATGGAAGAACTGTCCTATACCAGAGAACAGCTTGCGAACCAGGTTTTTAGGTCCTACCAGCCACATCGTGACAGGGGAAAGATGCGAGCCAAATCCGAGGAATTAAAAAGGATTGCAGAACACCTCCTTCATTGTGATAAACAGCTAACCTGCAGAGATGGGGTTGAAATAAACAAGGATTCTCTCGAACAATTAATCCTTACTTGTCTGAGACTCCATATCCAGATAACTGTGACAGCAGAAAAACAGAGGGAGGAATTAGGAAGGGAGATATCATATGCTGGCATGGAATGTGTTGGAGGATAGGAGGGGAATGGCGTGTATGGTTCTGGTGTGACATTGCTCATTGTCATAGGGCTCTTTATGTTTGTGGTGATTGGCGGGATTGCAATGATATCCTGCCATTATACATTGGATGGGATTAAAAGTAAGACGGTAGGGGATGGTCAACATGGAACCGCCCGTTTTGCATCAAAACAGGAAATCCGCAAGACATTCACCCACGTTGAATATCTTCCAAAGGAATGGAGGAAGGGACGGGGATTGCCGGAGGCACAGGGATTGATTGTAGGGGGAATCTTCAAAGGAGGAAGAGTGAGAGCACTGATTGATACAGACGATGTCCATACACTCATGATTGGAGCAGCAGGTGTGGGTAAGACAGCATATTTTCTTTACCCGAATATTGAATATGCCTGTGCCAGCGGGATGAGCTTTATCTGTACCGATACAAAGGGAGATCTGTACAGAAACTATGCCAATATTGCGAGAAAATATTATGGCTACAATATCTCCATTCTGGATTTGAGAAACCCGACCAGGTCGGACGGAGACAATATCCTTGGAATGGTAAACAAATATATGGATCTGTATTTGGAGGAACCGACAAACTTGGCGAACAAGGCCAAGGCAGAGAAGTATGCGAAGATAACCGCCAAAACCATCATCAGCTCCGGGGGAGGGGATTCCTCCTCTTATGGTCAGAATGCATTTTTCTATGATGCAGCGGAAGGACTGCTCACCAGTGTGATTCTGCTGATATCCGAATACTGTCCCAGAGAGCAGCGTCATATCGTGAGTGTATTTAAATTGATTCAGGATTTGCTTGCCCCATCGCCGGTGAAGGGAAAGAACCAGTTTCAACTGCTGATGCAGAAGCTGCCGGCAGACCATAAGGCAAAATGGTTTGCTGGAGCAGCGTTAAACACAGCGGATCAGGCCATGTCCTCCGTACTCTCCACCGCCATGTCACGCTTAAATGCATTTCTGGATTCGGAGATGGAGCAGAGTGCGACACGTTCCTAACTGAAAAGGTTAGGCACAAGGTCAAATCAATGGAAAATTGAAAGGAGTTTCACAATTACGAACTTGTAGAACTGATAATTCGACAGGTGGAATGATGGGGTAACGCCCTGAAACGCCGCCCTAATACTCCGATATGCATAGTAAACGCAATCACAGCTGTGTGTAAAGCTCGGAGAAGTCGGCAGAGAGTAACCCAAACAGGTCAAGCTGTGGAAAGCTGTCTAGAGGTGGATGGTGTTGCCTATATGCCGGGGGTCTATAAAGTACCTATGGTGAGAATGAGAAATTTGACGAACTTGCGAATGTACGAGTCTAAACCATTAGTATGCAGAAATGTATATCCTTCATTGAGGGTGCGTGTGGTAAAGTAAGAATTTTGTTTATGAAATACCATGCGGAGTTACAGGCTCCGTCCAGCGCACAGGCTTAAAGCAAGCACCTACGGGTATATGGGAAAGATAGGATTATCGGAACGTGGAAAGCTGCAAACGCAGAGGTAATTGCGTACCGATGAAGCGGTGGAAGCGAATAAATAAGTTTCCTTAATTGCAGTGAGAGTAGTGGCATGAGCGATGAAGTCTTTGTAATGAAGATGGAGCAACAGCCACAAGTCATTTTAGAGAATAACAGATAACAGGTATATTCTTCGTAGCTTCTGGTATGACTAAGGCGATTGAGCCTGAGAAAATCATGCTCCGAGAGGAGGATGATGCCTATGACGAAACAAAAGAAACTAAGAAATATTGAGTATTACGGATTGCAGGAAACGCTTGACGGCCGTTATGAGAAAAGCAAAAATGGTGCTACTTTTGACAAGCTCATGGAGTTGACTGTCATCATAAGGTTCCGACAGAAAATGGCGGAACAGACAGGTACAGCAATCTAATCATCCTGTACAGAGATGTACACACCTTATTTCATGCAGTCCAGCTCGAAACAATCAATGCATATCTCAGCAGAATCAGCCCCACTCAAACCATGCTGAAGAAAATCAACAAATTAAGGCAGATGGCTGGTAACGCCACCATCTGACAGTTTCTAAAGTTTCGAGAAATATCCTGTTTATATACAACTCTAAAGTGATGGAACGCCGTGTGCGGGGAAACGCGCACGCACGGTGTGGAGCGGGGGAAAATCCTACGATAACATCAAGGGATTACCTATCGCTATTCCTGTGTTTTGACAGCGAGATGGACACTGAGACATTTTGCAATTCCAAATCTGCCATCTTTATTGTATTACCAGAGGAGGACAATACAAAGTATTTTATGGTAAGCCTGTTTTTACAGCAGGTATACCGGGAAATGCTGTCTATTGCAGATGAACATGGAGGAAAGCTTCCAAACCGTGTGGTTATCTTTGGAGATGAGATTGGGACCATACCAAAAATCGAGTCGCTGGAGATGCTGTTTTCGGCCGGACGCTCCAGGCGGATCAGTATGGTACCGATCATACAAAGTTTTGCCCAGCTTCAAAGAAACTATGGAAAAGAGGGGAGTGAAATCATTATTGATAATTGTCAGGGAATTTTGTTTGGGGGGTTTGCACCTAACTCGGAAAGTGCAGAGATTTTATCTAAGGCATTGGGAAATAAGACGGTCTTGTCAGGTTCCATTAGCCGGGGAAAGAATGATCCCAGCCAGAGCCTCCAGATGATTGGGCGTCCGCTTATGACGCCGGATGAACTCAAGGCGCTTCCCAAAGGTCATTTTATACTGGCCAAGACAGGCTGTCATCCGATGCGCACAGAGTTACGCCTGTTCTTCAAATGGGGGATCGAGTTTGAAGATGAATATGAAATGGAGCAGCATATTGCACGGCCGGTTTACTATGCGGACAGATTGGAGCTGGAACAGGAGATAATCCGGAGACAGTTAGAGGAAGAAGACGTAGATGACATGCCGCTGGAAGACTTTGAAGATGAGAAACATACTGCAAATAAACCATGGCGTCCGCCAATACGGACGGATTAGGGGGTGAAGGTATGGGATATTTCTCAACAATCTATTCGATGGACCTGCCTCATCGGGCTAAGGCAGTTTATATGTATCTAAAGGACCGGTCCGATCGTAACGGGATGTGTTATCCATCAATAGGAACCATCGCCAGGGAGCTGCAGCTTTCCAGAAGGACAGTAGAGCGTGCGCTTGACGATTTAGTAAAGGCGGGACTGGTGGAAAAAGAACAGCGATGGAGAACGAATGGTGGGAGGAGCAGTCTGCTGTATCAGGTAAAGAACAGGCCGCCGCCAATATAACGGATTGATTTACAAACTGCCGCCAAGGAGAAACTCTGTCATTTTTGTGGGGTATGGGATATGTCATGGTGGCGTAGGTATAGAAGGGATCACTTTAAGAAAACTTTAGTGGCAGAGAATAAAATAATAAGGGTTGCAGATGAACCGGTATAGTATGATATATCCCCCCCTTATTGTCGGATTGAAAAAATAGTGATAAGCTGAATAAAAACTCGGACTTTTTACCAAAATATGGGGTGAAATCCATAGCAGGCAAAATTCCCAGACATCCTATGGTCTGGGAATTTTGTATTATAGCCTGTCAATAAAAGGATAATCGAGAAGGAGTAAACAAAACGATGGATCAAAAATACAGTTTATCACTAAAACACATAGAGGAATATCAGATCAGTTTGATGGAACGGGAGTGCAGCAAGAACACGATCAGCAAATATATGCGGGATATCCGGACATTTTATGAATACCTGCCGGAAAACAAGGAAATCAGCAAAGCATGTGTGGTGGAGTATAAAGCGTATTTATCAACGAATTATAAGGGAACCAGCGCCAATTCCATGCTGGTGTCAATCAATGGACTCCTTTCCTTTTTGGGATGGCAGGATTGCCGAGTTAATCTGCTGCGGGTGCAGCACAGTACATTCCGTGAGGTGGAGAAGGAACTGACAAAAACGGAGTACCAGAGGTTACTGGAAGCGGCGATGGAGAAAAAGGATGAGCGTTTAAACCTTTTACTACAGACCATCTGCAGCACCGGAATCAGGGTGGGAGAAGTGAGATATATTACCACAGAGGCTTTGAAGAAGGGGGTGGCGCTGGTGATAAACAAAGGAAAAGAGCGTCAGGTACTGCTTTCAAAACAGCTGGTTATACAGCTGCGGCGCTATTGTAAAGAGCGGCATATTTTTTCCGGCTCCATATTTATCACCCGTACCGGCAGGCCGTTAAGCCGCGGCAATATCTGGGCGGCCATGAAGCAGTTAAGCGCTGCTGCCAATGTGGACCCGCAGAAGATATTTCCACATAATCTCCGCCATTTGTTTGCATTGACCTACTACCGTTTGGAAAAAGACATTGTCCGTTTGGCGGATATATTGGGACACGCATCGGTGGATACCACCCGGATTTATACGGCTACAAGTAACCTGGAATATATAAAAAGTCTTACGAGAATGGGGTTGTGTTTTAGCAGTTGAGTAAAAAAATAAGACATATTTAATATTATGTCCTAAAAAAATTAAGAAAATGTTAATACATATTCATTATGCAACAAGACAGGGTAAAAAGCAAGTTCTTTCTATCATACAGACTGTCGAAAATTGGATAAATAAGGGGGTATTTTACCTATTTTTAAGAGAGGGGGATAAATGTTTTAACAATCTCCTTTTTTTGTGCATATAAAACAGGCAGGAGGCATCGAAACTGAGTTTTTCCTGCCGGAAAATGAATATGGATGGCAGATGGTCCGCGGTACGGACGATCCTGCCTTCTTTTTTTAGAACATAATATTAAATATGTGCCAGATGAAACTAAATAGGGAACCGGTATACTTACTGAAAGGTAAGGACACAAAACTAGAGGGACTAACCTGCGATCAGGCAGTATGTCAGCCAGTTGCATGATATGTGCTGCTGGCTGTCCATGCCAGCTTTTTATTTTGTCTGAAAGCAGAAGGGAAAGGAAAGAGCGGCCGTGTCAAAGGAAGCGTTTCAAGGCCGGAAGATGGGGGCGGGAAGACGCTCCCGCAGGAAAGTACCGGGATTTAAGATACGGATGCTTGGTGGCTATGATGAGACCCAGGTTCTGGAGTACCTGTCAGCACTCCAGGATCATTTGGAGAAAGAGTATGAGGGATATGAACAGCGGATCAGGGAACAGGATAAAAAACTGGAAGAGCTCCGGACAGCCGCGGGCCATGGGAACTCCATTTCAGACAATGGAATGGAAGGGGAAGGAGCAGGGATGCTGCAGGGCGGTATTCTGGCCGCAGTCCTGTTTTTCCATCTGTATATGGGCTGGGGGGAGGGCAGATTGCAGGATATAATCGCAAATCTGTCCCACCGGATTGATCTGGAACATGGACGGCTGAATATACGCCGCAGACACCGGCGTTTTTTATGGCTGACAGCAGCCCTCCTCTTATTGTCAGGACTGACAGCGGTTCTTTTTGTAACAGCTGGAATCGACAGGGTGGAGGGAGACTCCATGTATCCGTCCCTGCAGGCAGGGGATGTCATTCTTTATTCACGTACAGATACGGACATAAAACGCGGGGACATCATCGTATTTACCCAGCCGGGGACAAAGGGGCATACCGTGAAACGGGTGGCCGGACTTCCGGGGGACACCGTTTCAGTGGATCAGGATGGCAGGATTATTGTCAATGGCAGGATGGTAAGGGAGCCATATGTGACAATTCCGGACCGCGGCTGGAATGAAAGCGCCCCATTGACCGTGATGGACGGACACTACTTTGTTCTGGGGGATAACCGTGGGGAATCCTTAGACAGCCGGTATTCACAGGTCGGTACGGTAAAAAAAGAGGACATATTGGGAAAGGTTACTATGATTGTGCGGAGAAACCGTGCGCAAAGGCAGGAAAAAGAAGATAGATGATTGTGATCCATTGGAGGGAGTAATAAGAGATGAATCGCGGAAGAAGCAAAAGAAGAACTGAAACTAGAAGACATGTTCCATTCCTTGTCAGCTTGGGAGTGATCGGGGGACTGACTGGGGCTCTCCTTTTGATGGGAGTCGGCATGAGCGGCGCCAGGACAAGGGAGTGGATTGAAATATCATCGCCGGAGGAATGGGAGCAGTACCTGCTGGATGAGGACAGCCCGGATTATGATCTGGGAGGGCGGTACCGTCTGACAGCGGATTTGGACCTGACCGGCTGTTCCTGGCCCATCGGGTCGAATTATCGCCCATTTACCGGCCGGATGGATGGAGACGGACATGTGGTGGAAGGACTGGACCGCCCGATGTTTGGCGTCACAAAAGGCGCGAAGATTGAGAATCTTCTGCTTGATCAATGCAGCATCCAGCAGCCGTATACCTATTACGACGGAGAAAAAGCGGTGGACGGCTATGCGGCTCTGATTGCTTACGCAGTGGATACGGAGATAACCTCCTGCGGGACTGTGGGAGAACTATACATAGATACACCCCAACCGGCCATGCTGGTGTTGGACTCTGATGATACGGTGACGGCAACGCCGTCTGAAGCCGGTAAGGCGACCCCATCCGATGCCGGTAAGGCAGCCACGGATGCCACAGAGGCGGATCCATCTGATGTGGAAAATGAGGCAGATCTGGAAACAAAACCGGGAACAGATGAGACCGGAGCACAGGATGAAACAACAGAGCAGAAAACGGAACAGCCGGAGACAGAGGCACCTACAGCACCGAATGACATAGTTATAGAAGAAACAAAAATAGAAGAAACAAAAGCCGTAGAAGAAACAGAGAAGCCAAGGCTGCCGGAAAAAGAGACTGAGACTCATAAAGAGAATCGTGCTCAAAAGCAGACGGATTCCGTGTCTGATAAAGTAGAAAAACACGAGGTAGAGGATGAATTGGTTCCGCTGGCCTACAGTCCTGTCAGGAGCTTTGCCACAGGACGGGAGCGTTCGTTTTATGCAATGGGCCGCATGGAATCGGGTGTAATGACTGTGGCCAGTATAGGCGGCGGTTCAAGCGCGGGGGATTATTCCGGCAGCGGAGGAAGTTCCAGTACAGGGTCGGATTCTGGCAGCGGAAACAGTTCCAGCACAGGAAGCAGTTCTGGCAGCGAAGGTAGTTCCAATTCAGGAAGCGGAACCGGAAGCGGAAACAGCTCCAGTTCAGGAAGCGGAACCGGAAGCGGAGGCAGTTCCAGCACAGGAAGCGGTTCCGGCAGCGAAGATAGTTCCAATTCGGGAAGCGGATCCGGCAGCGAAGACAGTTCCAATTCAGGAAACGGAGCTGGCAGCGGAGACAGTTCCAATTCAGGAAGCGGTTCCGGCAGCGGAGACAGTTCCAGCACAGGGGACGGTTCCGGCAGCGGAGATAGTTCCAGCACAGGGGACGGTTCCGGCAGCGGAGATAACAACAGCACAGACGAGGGCGCTGGCAGCGGAGATTCCGGTACCGGTGATAATACCGGCACTGGAGACAGCACCGGCTCTGGCTCTGGCTCCGGCAATCCCGATGAAAAACCGACGGATTCAGAGCAGCCGGAAACCCCTGGCACAGAAGAAGGAAAAACCGATACAGAAACGCCTTCCGGCAGTGAAGAAGGAACCGATGTACCGGAAGAGACAGAATCAGAGCAGAAGCCTACGGTTGATACGCCATCCCAGGAAGAAGAATCGAAAGATTCAGGAAATACACAGGGTGGAGCCGGGGCCGGCGGAAGCAAACCTGGATTGGCGGACCCGGAGGAAAGCCTTCCGGAGGAAACCCTGCCAGAAGAGATCCTTCCTAAGGAAACAGAACCTGAAATCGAAAAAGAAGAAGACGAAGACGCCTATTTTATAGAGGTGACAGCACAGCAGATTGTGGCTGGAGGTCTGGTTGCACAGATGGATGGCAAGAGCCTGATTACAGAATGTTTTTCCTTCATGAATATGGGTGGAGAGGAAGCGGACACTCTGGAGGCGGAGGTCCTGGCAGCGGGATTTTGCGGCTTTCTGGGGGAAGATACCCGTGTGGAGAGCAGCTATGCTTCGGGCATTGTGGATGTAAGTGGAATCAGTGCAGGTTTTGTGGGCATTCATGCAGGAAAACTCCAGGACTGCTTTTCTACCTGTATCATGGGTGAACACTGTGAGGAGCCATATGCATTTGTAGGAAGGAGCCGGGAGGAGACAGGAATCCTGAACGGATGTGTCTATGACCGGCAGATTGCCTGCGCACAGGATGCTTCTGCCATAGGACAGAATACGATCCGGATCATTGGGGACGAAAGCGGACTGTCCGGTGAAAACTGGCATTATACCGAGAATGCGTATCCCCAAATATCCTATTTTGCGAATCATGAGAATGAAACCTTCCGCCTGCGGTCCAGCGCTTCGGCCATAGCCCTGGTATTGCCGGAGGATATCACTTTAACGGATGCCCTGACTGCGGCGGAAACCGGCTTTGCTTTACCCGCGGAGATTGATGGGGAGGAAATCAAGTGGAGTGCAGACGGCGCAGTCTCCATTACAGATGACAACCGGGCGGTCTTTCATGCCTCCGGCAGCGAGGCAATAACAGCGCCGGCAGAAGAGGAAGAGGAGTCAGAAGACCTGGCAGAAGAGACAGCGGCACCGGAAGATTCGGAAGAAGAGACCGCGGTTTTGCCATCGGATGAGAGCCGCGCGGAAATGCCGGACGCAGAGCATGATGAGGAAGAATCTTCCTCGGCAGCGCAGGAGGATGCGCAGGAGACGTTAAACGGCGGAGGGGTTACAGAGGAGCCCAAGGTATATCCGGATGAACCCGGGATGACCGCGGATGAACCGGACCATATAGAAGAGTCTGAACTGGACGGCTCCGAAGAAAACACGCTGGAAGAGGAACCTGCAGATGACCTTTTACCATCGGAAACCGTGCCGCCGGATGAAACCTCAAAAGTTACTTTAGAATAAGGAGTCTGGAAGATGAAATCGAGAAAACACCAGATCAAAATGAAATATAAGCGGATAAGCCGCCCGGTGCTCTGTCTGATAGCGGTGATACTGGCAGGAGGCATGCTGAGAGGCATGGCTCCTGTCAGCGCGCTGGCGGCACAGCCGGACAGTGAAATCCGAATAGAAGAACCGCTGATGGAAGAAAACCGGTCGGAGGAAGCTGTACCGGAGGAAAGCGCACCGGCAGACAGTGTACCGGAGGAAAGCGCGCCGGAAGATAGTGTACCGGAGGAGACCCCGCCCACAGACAGTATTCCGGAAGAACCGGTGTCCGAATCGCAGGAACCGGAGTCTCTGCCTTCAGAGAATCAATCCATATCCGGCAGCCTGACTGCCGAGCTTGGGGGAATCTCAAAGAGTTTTTCATTGTCTGTAGCACCTCTGGCAGATGCCAGGGCGGGGACCGTATCCATAGGAACCGCCGATCAGCTGATGACCTTTGCAGCGAATGTAAATAACGGGAGTTATACAACTACCAACGCAGAATTAACAGCGGATATTAACATGTCGGGAAAGAATTTTCCGGGAATGTATAACTATAGCGGCTATTTTAATGGGAACGGTCATACCATATCAAATTTGAATATTACCTCGGTTGTGTATGATGGCCGTATGGCAGGATTTATGGTGATGGGAACGCCAACGGTCAAAAATCTGAAGTTCGTTTCCCCATCTATGAATGTTACTGCCAACAGTGGGAAAGCAGTGCATGTTGCACTATTTTCGCATATGAGTGCAAGTGGGGCTACCTTTGAACGGATTCATATACAGGGGGGAACTATTTCTGGTACGAACAGTGGAGCGAGTGAGGCGCATATAGGAGCATTAGGTTCATATTGCACATTTGCCACGTACAAGGACTGTATTGTTGAGGGGGTGAGTATAACAGCTTCCGCTACAGCTAATACAATTGCGGGAGGATTTGGCACGGATGAAAGGGAAACGTATTCGAACTGCTACTTTTCCGGTACACTGACAGCTGCGAACAAGTTTATGGTATCCAGCGGCGGCAACAACTATTATAGCAGCGATAAATGTACCCCCAGTTCAATCAGCAGTGGGAACGTTACGGCGATGAGTGATGCTGCCAGCTGCTCTTCAGAGCTGCCCATTCGGCTGAATAACAACCGCACAGGTCTTGACGCTCCCTGGCGGTATCAGAGGGGGAAATACCCTTACCTGGACTTTTCCGGCGGGAATTATGGGCATTGGCTGGATCGTGCCATGACAACGACGGAGGTTCTGGGTGGAAGCGGCACTGCACCGTCACCGTACACAATCTCAACGCCCGATCAGTTGGCAAAATTTATGATGAAGGTCAACAGCGGAGAAACAGACGCATGCGCAAAAGTTCTGGCGGATATTAACTTGGCCGGCTACAACTGGATTTCCATAGGAACTACGAAATATACGGGAACCTTTGACGGCGGATATCATATCATATCCAACATGACGATGGATGAGTCGTTTAGCGGCGGCGATTCGTTCAAGGCAGCCCTTGGGATGTTTGCAATAACAGAGAATGCTACCATTAAAAACGTGATTTTAGATAAGGGAACCATCACCTCCACCACCAGCGAAAGGCCCCACGAGACCGTTGGGTCCATCGTCGGCTATGCTGAAAGTACAAAGCTGATAAACTGCGGAGCAAGAAATACAACCTTAACAAAGAAGGGAAGCACTGGTTACTTCTGTGCCTTTGGCGGTCTGGTGGGGGATCTGCGGGGCACTTCATCCGTAACGGACAGCTATTTCCGAGGCGAGATTACAAATAAGAATGGAGTGGTTGCCAGCGCAGATACCTATGTTGGGGGAATTGCCGGAAGACAATGCAGTGATACAGCAAGAGTCAGCAACTGCTATACGTCAGCCAAGCTCGATAATAGCGCCCAGGGAACAAAATACACGGCATACATTATAGGAATGGCGCGCGACAGACCATGCGTCACAGATTGTTATTACGACACTACATCTAGTACTTCTGTGACTTCTGTGACCAGTTATGGAAATGGCACGGGAAAAACCGCAGCACAGATGCGCACTGCTGATTTTGCCTGGCAGCTGAATGCGACCGGAGGCCACTACTATCCGAATCATGTATGGAATCAGCAGACAAAATCAGACGGGACAACTAAGGTTGGGAACGACGGCTTCCCTGATTTTGTATCTGGAATAAAGGACTGGTATGCATACGGAGCCACTGTGGAAGCGCCGACGCAGACGTCCAGCGCTTACCAGCTTACAGATGCGGATGATCTTGCCTGGTTCATGTCCCAGGTCAACAGCGGAAAGACCACAATAAACGGGACGGTGACGGCGGATATAGACCTGACGGGAAGCAGCCGGGGAGGAAGCGCGTCAAGCCCGATCCCCTGGGTCAGCATAGGAGTAAGTGAAGCCAATGCATATAAAGGAACATTTAAAGGGGGGAAACGGACGATTTCCTATCTGTCCGGCAATCCACTATTTGGCTATCTGAATGGAACGGTTGATGGAGTCATACAGGACAATACCTGCAAGATCACCGGGACCGGAGGCCTGATTACAGAAATGATTGACGGTAAGGTCTCCAACTGCCTGAACGCCGGCGCGGTGTCAAGCTCAGTATGGGCCGGAGGAATTGTCGGAAAAATGGGGGATGGAACCGTGGAGTACTGCGGGGTTACCGCGAACCTGAGCAGCAGCGGCGCCAGTAATACTCTTGGCGGAATCGTCGGCTATATTACCGGGACAACCATGAAAGCGGAGATAAAGAACTGCTATTACAGAGATGGGACCATAAGTACGGGCGGCGGCTGTTCCGGACACGGAGTGGCATATGTAAACAGCAGTTTTGCGGGCAAAACGATTATTACAGGCTGCTATTTTTCCGGAAGCATGTCCGCATCACTGGCAGAACGCTATGGCATTACAAGGAATGACTCAGGCATCACAGTCAGCAACTGCGTATACCAGGAAAGCACAAGCCCCACCTATACTCAAAGCGCTCCAGGCACAGCCCCAGGCACAGCCCTTCCGGCGGACAAGCTGAAAAGCTGGTATGGAGCATACCTGATGAACGGAAAAAAGACGGGCAGCGGCACCATCTGGACCGTCAGCTCGCCCAAAGGCGTGTATCCGGAATGGGGCACCCTTGGTGCTAGTGCGGTTGCAGACTGGGAATCCGTAGGAGAGATGGCGGACAAGCCGCCGGTATCATCGGTGGGCGGGACAAGCTATTACGTCATCGACTCCCCGGAGGACTTAGCATGGCTGGCTTACCAGGTCAACCATCCGGCGTCCGCGTCCAGCGAGGCTTATAACGCCCTGATTGTGGCGGATATTGATCTGTTTGGCGGAGAGTACACTGGAAAGACCAAGACAGGAAACGCAGCCACCGACGCGGCGGCGGCCCTGGCCTGGAAGCCCATCGGATATACGGCGGGTGAAAGCACAGATTCGAGTGCGGTGGCTACCCCGGAAATTTACTATAAAGGCTCTGTGAAGGGTGTGAACAGCTCGGACAGCACAGCGGCGGCCCAGCGCACCATCGATTATCTACGTGTGGACGGGACCGGAATGTATAACGGGCTGTTTGGCTACACAGCAGGAGCCAGTTTTACCAATCTGACAGTCGGCGGAAACAGTCGTGT
>OKHM01000443.1_pt1 | contig 14655 bp, 16 predicted proteins | sample 1612121 | NCBI WGS metagenome assembly OKHM01 (sample SAMN04436777, study PRJEB24849) | human gut metagenome | biome: human gut; feature: NICU; material: stool | host: Homo sapiens | place: USA: Saint Louis, MO | collected 2011-03-27
CATGAGCGGAGTGCTTCTGGCAGGAGGCGCGGCAATGACGGGACAGGCCCCGTGGGGAATGGAGGCCCAGGCTCATTCAGGCAGAACCGATGCCAGCGGAGGACACCGGGATAACAAGAATGCCAGCGGGCTGGGAAGCTATCACTACCACTGCGGAGGTCATCCGGCACACCTGCATCCCAATGGAGTGTGTCCCTATGCAGGAGGCGGGGAAAGTACCCAGACCCGGGCCCAGACAAAAACCCAGACACAAGCCCAGACCCAGGCTCAAGCACCGGCCCAGACCCAGGCCCAGGCACCGGCCCAGGCGCAGACTCAGACACAGGAACAGGCAGTGGTCCGGGCAGCTTCCGGGGCAGGAGAAGCTTCCGGTACTTCGGGCTGGCATCAGAATGGGGCATACTGGAACTATATCTGTGAGGACGGAACCCGTGTGATTGGATGCTGGAAGCAGATTGACGGCGTATGGTACTCGTTTGACGGTGACGGAAACATGAGAACGGGATGGTACGGGGAAAATGGTTCTCTCTATTACCTGGGAACAGACGGGAAGATGGCTGTGGGAACCTGCGTGGTTGATGGAAAGGAATACCGGTTTGACCAGGACGGGAAAATGATATCGCCGGATAACAGGTAGGGTATGGATGAATGGATGGAAGTATGACAGGAAGTACGACAGGAAGTATGACAGGAAGTACGACAGGAAGTATGACAGGAAGGACAGCAGGAAGTATGGCAAGAACGACAGGTAGTATGGCAGGAGTATAACGGGTAACATAACAGGAGCATAACAGAAAAGGCGGGCCCCCATTGGAATAGTCAATACGGGCCCGCAGTCATTTGTCATTTTTTGATTTTATTCAAACAGATCCATAAGCTTCTTCTTCATTTCACGCCGTCTTTTATCTGTTTCTTCGGAATCCAGGAAAAACCTGCCTTCCTCTTCTCTCAGCACGTCGCCTTCCTTAACTTCCTTTGGAAGATGGCTGACGGGAACAGAGATGCGTTTCCTTAATTCAGTTTCACATATGGCCAGACCCTCTTCCAGCCGGTCGATGATATATTTCATATAAAAATCCTTTCTGTGGGTTTGGTTTAAGGCTTGCACTGCTTACAGGGTTCATACCCCTCCTGTACCAGTTCATCCCTGGATGCTGCCACGTCTTTGCGGTTCTCAGGTTTCATCTGGGTGGCAGAGGCGCAGTCGGGGCGGTGGAATTTGCCTGTGTTGGTATTTATGACATAGCTGGAGCGTGTGGAGGGATTACCGGCCTCATTTTCAGCAGCGGCCCCGTTGTCAGTATCTGGGATAGCGGCTGTCTGATTGCCGCCGCTGCCGGCGCTGGTGCCGGGAACCGCGGCAGTGCCGGTACTCCATGTAATTGTCTTGCCGTCACTGAATGCGGTAATGGTTCCCTCCTCGTCTGTGCGCAGTACCTGGCAGCCTGCCTTCTTAAGCTTTTCCATGGTTTCCTTATGTGGATGGCCGTAGGAGTTGCCCTTTCCGCACTGGATTACCACCCAGGAGGGGGATACCTTTTTCAGAAATGCGTCACTGGTGGAGGTGCTGCTGCCGTGATGACCTGCCTTCAGAACATCTGCTTTTAGCACTGCGCCGTTTTTGATAATATCTTCTTCAGCCTGATTCTCTGCGTCACCGCACATGACAAAGCTGTTATCGCCGTAAGTAAGGCGTACGCCCACGGACCAGTTGTTCAGGTCGCTGCCATAGTCTTTTACAGGGGAGAGTATGGTGAAGGAGGCGTCTCCCAAATCATAGGAATCCCCGGGGGTGGGTTTTGTGATTTTAAGTCCCCTGGAGGCAATGGAGTCAAGTACGTCCTCAAAGGTTTTTGTGGTGTGCTCCACAGGTGGCAGAATGACCTTGTCAACGGGAAAGGTATCAATGACCTTGTCCAGGCCCCCGATATGGTCGGAGTGGGGATGGGTGCCAATTACATAGTCCAGCTTTGTTACGCCCTGTGCTTTTAGATAAGAGATTACGGTGCCGGCCTGGTCATTTTCACCTGCATCAATAAGCATGTAGTGTCCGTCTGATTCGGCCAGTATACTGTCGCCCTGGCCCACATCAATAAAATGCACAGCCAGTCCATAACCGGATGGCGCGGTTATGGATGAACCCTTATCCGGTGAAAAAGAGGGGGAGGAATCCGTGCATCCTCCCAGCAAAAGAGATATTGCACATAAAATGGATATTATCAATATTCGGATATTCTTTAATTTTGTCATAAACTAGTCAGCCTTCCTGTCTTAATAATTACATATATACATGTGAGGATAATCCCTTTGGATAACAGCATCGCCTACAGATGCCGTCATTACCGGGAATCCTGCGCCTGGACCGCGCTGCAGAATGCGGTGTCCCACTGAGGGTAGGAACGTTTTAAGGATACAGGTCTGCCGCCTGTATCCAGGAAACAATGCCTGCTCTCGCCGGTGGTTTTGAGTTCACCGGTGGCTGCATCGCGCATCTCATAACCAAGGGTCATGCGGATGGCATTATATTCTTTTACCCATACATGTATCTTTACATGGTCATCAAAACGTACCATGGACCTGTACTGGCACTGCACCTCCAGAACCGGGCTCATGATGCCGGATGCTTCCATGGCTTTATACCCGCAGCCCATCTGTTCCATTAAGTTTACCCTTGCCTCCTCCATCCAGCGGATGTAGTTGGAATGGTGCACACAGCCCATTTGATCGGTCTCGTAATACTGTGCGTGATGTTCGTAATCTTTAAACATAGTTACCTCCTGGTTTTAATCGGAATCCATTTGATCCTGATACCATAATTCAAATCCTTCATCTGTCATATCCCTGGTATCTGTCTGGTAGTAGCCTTTCAGCTGTTCTTTGAATTGTTCCAGGTCCTCGCGGCAGTTGTGCGTGGGGAATCCGGATGTTTCCAGCAGACGGCATGCCGTGACAGAATGCAAGATAGCCTTGTCCAGACTGTCCTCTGATTCAGCGTATACGGAAGCCAGGGTATTCTGGACATTGGATTCAGCATAGGCATTGTCGCCATCCTGGTTAACAAACTCCAGCGCCTTGTCAAGGGCGGCCAGTGCAGGAGAATACTCTCCGCGCTCATGGTACATCTGTCCCATATTGTAGAAAGCCACCCCTTTTGTGTAGGAGTCGGCTGTTTCCGACCCGGAAGCCTTGCCATAAAAATGTTTTGCGGCATCATAATCCTTTAAAGCATTATAAATCCTTGCTATACGGATGTAGGACCAGGTCTGGTCGCTTCCATTGGATTCCTGGATCTTCAGGGCCTGCTGATAATTCTCCAGGGCCTTTTCATAGTCCTCGGTTTTCTTGTACGCGTCTCCTAAATCGGATAGAAAAATGGCTGTATACTCAGAGTCCTTTCCACAGGCCTTTTTTATAGCCTTCAGACCTTTTTCATAATAGTTCAGGGCCTCGTCCATATGGCCGGCGTCCTTACAGACGTCGGCCATGGTGTTATAATCCCATGCCAGTTCTTCTGTATTGGAAGTCCTCTTGTCCACATCCGCGCACTCCTTCAGATAGAGAAGGGCCTGGTCATAATTTTCCAGTTTATAGTATGCCATACCCAGGTTAAAATAGAGCGGACCGTTGGCCGGTTCATACCGCTTGCCGTTTGAAAAAACTTCGTCCACCTTTTCCTGGTAATAATCAGCAGCCTCCTGATATCTTCCTTCCTCGTAATACTGGCTTCCCAGGTTAACCTCCGGCTCCGGACCCATATAAAAGGTGAGTGTTGAATGTCTGGAGTTACAGGACCTGGACATGAAGATGAAGCACAGGAGAAGAATCACTCCCAGTACGCATTTGGCAGCGGCAGACCCCTCTTTATAGTGTGACATATCAATCTCCATTCCATCCGGAAGCTTGTTGGAGGTATCCGGCGGATCAGGGGAGATATTTGGAAGCTCATGGGAACTGTCTGAAAGCTCACGGGAACCGTCCGGCACGCCCTGGGTATCCTTCGTCTTGGTTTTGGCATACATCAGGCCTTTTATCTGTCTCATTCATTATTGTTTTCCTTTCCGGCAATATGGCGGCACATGGAAGTCATGGAAGTATTATACCATGAAATTTTCCAAAAGACGAGTAGGCGGAAACAGATGTTTGCATGGGCTTCTCATTATGGGCCTCTCATTATGGGCCTCTTTTTATCTGCCCTCTGCGGCTGCCATTTTGTCCGGCTTACCGGAGCTGCCGGACTTTGGATGATTCCGTTGATTTACCGGCTGCAAGGAGAACTTACCTGACCCGGGACAGCGAACCTAAACCCGGAGAGGATTTTATACAGCTTATGTATATTTTGAAATTTGCTTACATATACTGGTAATAAATGGACCTGTCCTCCGAACAGATACCCGGAAGCAGATTCAGACCAGATATTATCAAAAAGAAAAGGAGCGCACGTTTATGGCACGGGGAGTAAGAAAGTCACCGGTTGAAAAAATGCAGGGAGAGCTGGCGGATGTACAAGCATCCATAGCACAGTATGAAAGCTGTCTGGAAACCATGAGAGAAAAGGAAAAGGCACTGATGGAACATATCCAGCTGGAGGAATTTAAGGTGGTCAACGAGATGTTAAAGGAACGGGACATGACCATAGATGATTTAAAAGAAATGCTGGCAGGAGGGGACGTGACGCTCAGCGCATGATACATGAAAACCTGTATAAGCGGTAATTTGGGAAACATTCGGATTGGGCAGCCGGCAGGCGGAATGGGTTTTCCAAGGGGCACCCTTTGGCACACGGCTTTGGGCGAAGTAAGCGTATTATGCGCTCTGCCGGCGTTGCCGTGAAAATACCGCTGCAGCAGGCGCAGGTCTGGTTTCAGCATCAGACAGGGTGTATAGAAAGCCCATGTCCTGCTGAATGGGCAGACAAAACGGGCAAGCCCCTACTGTGCTTGCCCGCTTTGATTACATATCAGAAAAAAGTTAGAATTTATTCCGGGTTCATTTCTTTGGCACATACCATATAATAGTGCCGTCCGTTGGCGCTGGTTTCGTACTCCGCCAGTTTTTCCAGCGAGGAAGCCTTTAGGTGCAATACTTCCTCTTTTGCTGAATTTCCATTGGATAAAAGTAAATCGCATAGTTCCAGACACCATTGGTATTCTTGGTGGGAAAGGGCTGTTTTGGCCGCGTCCAAAACAGTCTGCACGCCGCCGATTAACGCAATCATCTTTTGTGAATGTTCTTCGGGGGACAGGGGGTGCAAATGCGTGGGGTTCCCGTCGAACCATCCCAGGTAAGCCGAGTAAATGGACCGTACCGTCCATTCCACACAGCCATAATGCTCTGCCAGATAGGGAAGACCTGCATATTCGGGGGGTAATTGTATATCAGCCGCCAACTGATCCGCAGTCTTTCCCGCGTTCATTCCCTCCAACGTTTGCGTCAGAATATATTCAAATGCATTTCTGAAATTCCCCAAGGTGCTGCTGATGGTTTCATGTCCCAGAATCGCCGCCGTGTGTCCCGGCAGGAGACACTCAGCCGGATAGGACATCAGTACGTCAATACTGTGAATCCATGCCGCAAGATCACGGTATTGCCCTCCGCGGATCGCATAGAGGTTGGGAAAACAGCCGTAGAAATTATCCCCGCAGCACAACACCTTTTTCTGCGGCAGCCAAATCATTATTTCTTCTTCCGATTCTCCGGGGAGACGAACCATTTCCAACTGTACGCCGTCGATTTCACGGCTTACCTTGTCTTGTTCATAAAGAGTGGTGGGCAAAACAAAGGCACGGTGTTCTCCGTGGGTAATCCCTTCACGGGGACCGATGCCCTGTGAAATTGCTTCTTGGTCGGTAAGGGGATAGCCAAATTGCCGTGCCCCCCGCAGATTTTGAATATCCTGTAAAAGCCCGGTTTTTTCTAAGGCTGGAGCCGCCGGCGCAAAGGCGATGACCTCCGGCCTGCTATCCATAAAAGCTCCTGCGCCGCCCCGGTGGTCAGGATGGCCGTGGGTGTAGATGATTGTACCGACTTCTTTTTTTGTATTTTGCCGGATCAGGTCCAGCAGCTTTTCCCCTCGCTCCCGTGTATCCAATGTGTCAATCAAAATAACGCTGGAACCCGCTTCAATAAAAATGGCGTTGCTGTGTCCCAATCCCAAAACAAACCATACGCCCTTTGTCACTTCAGTTATGGTGTGTTTATAGTTCTTATTCGTAAAGTCCTGTAATTGTTGATGCCCATTTTGTATCAGCATAAGCCCTTATACCTCCTAATCTAATTGCCCAAGAATGCCTAAAACAATCTCCGCGGATATTTCAGAGGCCGCTTCGCAGTTCTGGTCAAAGGTTTCGATTCCCTGATGCGTAACGGTATCCGTAATGGTCCGCACTGCCAGAAATGGAATGCGGTTTACATAGCAGACATGGGCAACGCCGGCCGTTTCCATGTCTGTGGAGAGGGGGTCAAATTTCTGATTGATTTCCTCTCTTTTTTCATCTTCAATAAATTGCTCCCCGGTAACCATGGTTCCAAACAGAACAGGATGTTTTGACGTCCGGCTATAGGCTCTGGCTATGGCGCACAACTCCTGATCTGCTAAAAAATAATTTGATTTCAGCCATGGGTGAAAGTCCGTCAGAATATCATCGGCCACATCATGGTAAATCACCCGTTCCGAGATCACAGTATCAAAAAGCTGCACCCCTTCCTTCATCCCGCCCGCGGTTCCTGCGTTAATGATTAAGTCCACATGGAACATATCGATCAAAAGCTGGGCCGCAATGGCGGCGTTTACTTTGCAGACGCCGCTGTATACGGCGGACACATTCACATGATTTATGGTTCCCGTATGGAATTTAAGCATTGCCTTTTCTGTAATTTGCTGCCCTTTCATATGTTCTAAAAAAGGGGCCAGTTCCGTATCGCCGGCGCAAAGAATCCCAATATGTTTCATCGCTTAACCTCCCTGCTGCGTTCAATCAGCTGTTCCCGGCGTATCTGCCAAAGGCATTCTTGTTTGCCGCTTTGTTTTATCCATTCTATCACAAATCCGGGAATGTGGAAACAGTGTGTTTACCAGCAGGATATCCAACCCGCCGGATATACGGGACGTGGGGGCAAAACAGCGTACAATTTTATGTTTGTTTGAGTCCTTCTGTTGTAGATGGCAGCAGTTTTATGGTAGAATAATAAAAAACAGCAGGCTTGAAGGAGGTACATAAGATGGTGGAAGTTACTTTGGGGAAAACCGGTATAACGGTGAACAAAAATGGGTTCGGGGCCCTTCCCGTCCAGAGAATACCGAAGGAGGATGCCGTATACCTGATAAAAAAGGCATATGAAGGCGGAATCACGTTCTTTGACACAGCCAGGAATTATACGGACAGTGAGGAAAAGCTGGGAGCCGCCCTTGAGGGAATACGTGACAAGGTGTTTGTCGCAACCAAGACAGCCGCAAAGACTGCGGAGAAATTCAGGGAGGATTTGGAAATTTCCCTGAAAAACCTGAGGACAGACCATGTGGATCTCTATCAATTCCATAATCCTTCCTTCTGTCCAAGGCCGGGAGATGGCACTGGACTGTATGAAGCCATGCTGGAGGCTAAGGAGCAGGGCAAGGTACGCCACATAGGAATCACCAACCACAGGCTGTCAGTGGCCATGGAGGCAATTGATTCAGGCCTTTATGATACACTGCAGTTTCCATTCTGTTATCTGGCCACGGATAAGGATCTGGACCTGGTTAAACGGTGCAGGGAGGCGGGCATGGGATTCATTGCCATGAAGGCATTATCCGGCGGTCTTATCAATAATTCACGGGCAGCCTACGCGTATTTGGCCCAGTTTGACAATGTGCTTCCGATCTGGGGCGTTCAGAGAGAGCGGGAGCTGGATGAATTCCTGTCTTACGTAGGAAATCCTCCTGAAATGACAGACGAGATACAGGCAGTGATTGATAAGGACAGGGAAGAGCTTCTGGGAGAATTTTGCAGAGGCTGCGGATACTGTATGCCATGTCCCGTGGGCATTGAAATCAACAACTGTGCCAGGATGTCCCTTATGATACGCAGAGCCCCTTCCGCAGCCTGGCTGACACCGGACGCACAGGAGAAAATGAAGAAGATTGAACAGTGTCTCCACTGCAACCAGTGCAAGGGAAAATGTCCCTATAACCTGGACACGCCCGCACTGCTGGAGAAGAACCTGAAGGATTATCAGGAGATTCTGGACGGGAAGGAATATTAGAGGAAGCAGAAAAAGAAAATAAACAGCGGTAAAGTAAAAGGAAACAGCGCCCCGCTGCCATTGCAGGCAGCGGAAGCGCTGTTTTTATAAAGCCATTACGGTTGGTGGCAGAAACTAATTGCGGTATCGGTTAAGGCAGGCGAAAATCTCCTGTATTCTGGGCATGGAAAAGCCGCAGGCCGCATAGGAGCTGTCTCCCACGGCTGCCAGTCCGCCTTTTTGTATCTCCTTAAGCAGCATGGCAACCGTATCCTTTAGCGTGTACCGCTCCAGCAGCTGGTGTTCCACACAGTAGCGCAGCATCTGTGCCAGGGAGTTGGTCTGTTCAGAGTCAATGAGCTGCTCCACGAACCGGAGGTCCACAGGGGACTTGCCGATTTGAAGGGAATCCTTTCCGTATACCTTGACCTTGATACGCTCATCGCGGCCGTCGTCGCGGGGGCCTCTGCCCCTGTAATTCCCCCTGTTTGATGAGGCATAATTTCCCGGTGCAGTCTGGGAACCGCCCTTATTGCTTAACAGTTTGCGCCCGCCGGACGGAAGAAGAAAGCCGGGGGCGGAGGTGATGGGCTCAACGCCGTAGCCGGAACAGAAGGCCTTGGTCTTATCCGTGATGTCCAGTGGTTCATAGCAGTCCATCTGGAGGATGGTATCTGCAATATAGAAATATGCGCCTGAACTTCCCGCCACCATGACAGTTGAAATGCCTGATTTTTCATACAAATCCCTGGCTCTCTCAATGAATGGGGTAATGGGCTCCTGGTCCCGGCTGATGATTTTCTGCATCAGATCATCCCTGACCATGAAGTTGGTGGCGGAGGTGTCCTCGTCAATCAGAAAGACACGGCTTCCGGCCTCAATCCCTTCGATGACAGCGGCTGCCTGGGAGGTGCTGCCGCTGGCATCCTCAGTGGAGAAGCAGTGGGTGTCTTTTTTGTTGGGCAGATCGTTGATAAACAGGGAGATGTCCACATTCTGGACGCTTCGGCCGTCCTCTGCCCGCAGCTTCATGGCAGTGGAATCAGTGATGACATATTCCCGTCCATCCCCGGCCACATGGTTGTAGACGCCGGACTCCAGTGCCTTTAACAGAGTGGATTTGCCGTGATATCCGCCTCCCACAATCAGGGTAATGCCTCTGCAAAGACCCATGCCGGTAATTCTGCCGCCATGGGGAAGGTTTAATTCCATCCTGAGGGAATCCGGAGACTGGAAGGGGACGCTGCCCTTCATGGGACGGCTGGAAATGCCGCTTTCCCTGGGAAGGATGGAGCCGTCTGCCACAAAGGAGACAAGTCCCAGGCGTTCCAGCTCACAACGGATGAAATACTGGTCTTCCGCCAGGTCTGACACGGCCTTTACCTCCTGGGCCGGCCTGTTTTTATAGTAAAATACAGTTTTGACGCACCTGGGCAGGAAGTCAAACAGGATCTTAATCAGTTCACCGGAATTAATGGTCCTGCCGTTGGCCGGAAAACCTGCCTCAAAGCGGGCCGTTATGCCCTTAATACTGCATTCGCAGGCTGTCCGGCTGAGAATCTCAGGCCCTGGATGGCTGGTGGCTATCAGGCCGCTTTTGCCGGAACCCTTTGCCTTAAAATTGTATTTGGCGATCTCCTGGCAGAACTGCCTGACCAGATAATCCTCCAGGGCAGTCTGCTTGTGGGGGGCGTCAAAATATCCGCTGGGGTAGGCGGCCCTCTGAAGCGGAATAAATACACTTAATTTGGAAGGGGATGCAAAGGGATCTCCCTGTACATGGTCGATGGAAAGTACATAATCCGTAAAGTCATATGAACCCCGCGTATCTTTATAGGCCGGATACCCTTTCCGGTCAATGGATTCCAGTAATCGTCTCAGGTCTTGTGCTGATTTCATGATGATGCTTCACCTCTTCACCTGCGCCGCCAGGCCGGAATTCCATTCCGGTCTGCCTTTTGACAGGCTCCTTTTTCTGTATTTGCTTTCTATATTTTATAGCAGGTCCGGCAAAAATGCAACCGGGAAGAGCTGTCTGCCCATCCTTCTGCCCGTCCCCCGCGGGATTAGGCAGCGTTGAAGCCCGCCCTATTTTATGATATGATAGCATAAGACGGCGCCGGGGACAGGAGCGGAATATCAGAGGTACACGGGTCCCCGGACAGCCTTATGAATGACAGGAGTGAAGATTGGATATGGACCAGCAGAAGAAGGATTTGTTAGAGGCGCTTTCCGGCGCGGAAAAGGTACTTATAGGCATCGGAGGGGAGTGGAGATTAAGGGATGACGGTAGAGATGTGCGCCTGCGCAGTCTGGGGGATCCGGTACAGAAGGAGCTGCGGGAAGCTTACGCGGTCCTGTGGAGCCTGGTCAGGGACAAGGACTATTATGTGGTTACCACTGTGACAGACGGAGCTGTCTATGACACGGATTTTGACAGCGCGCGGGTGGTGGCTCCCTGCGGAAATATCCATTGGAGGCAGTGTTCCAAAGCCTGTACCAAGGATATATGGGAAGAGGGTGAGGTGCCGGATGATATCTGCCCTCATTGCAGGGCACCCCTGACAGGCAATACGGTTGAGGCAGAGACTTACATAGAGGAAGGCTACCTGCCAAGGTGGGAGGCATACAAGAAATGGCAGACAGGAACCCTGAACCGCAGGCTGGTTATCCTGGAACTGGGAGAGGGATTTAAGACACCTACCGTTATGCGGTGGCCATTTGAGAAGATAGGTTTTTTCAACCAGAAATCAGTATTTTACAGAATACATGAAACCTTTTTCCAGATACCCAAGGAAACGGGAGAGCGGGCCGCGGGAATCCAGGCAGATTCAGTTGCCTTTATCCGCGGACTGGCAGATATTTAAGTGATTATAAAAACAAGTTGCCTTTATCACGTTACAATGCTAAAATATTAAATCATAGGAACGAGGTTGAATGTATGATTGCCATTATTGATTACGACGCAGGAAACCTGCGCAGTGTGGAAAAAGCCCTGCTTTCACTGGGGGAAACGCCTGTCATAACCAGGGACAGGAAAACGATACTCAAAGCGGACAAGGTCATTCTGCCGGGGGTGGGCTCCTTTGGCGATGCCATGGGAAAGCTGGAGCAGTATGGTCTGGTGGATGTGATTCATGAGACAGTGGACCAGGGAACTCCGTTTCTGGGTATCTGCCTGGGACTGCAGCTTCTATTTGCGGGCAGTGAGGAGTGCCAGGGGGCTGCCGGCCTGGGCATCCTTCCGGGAAAGATACTTAAGATACCGGAGCATCCCGGACTTAAGATTCCGCATATGGGCTGGAATTCACTGAAGATAAGGCCGGAAGCAAAGCTTTTCCGCGGGATTGAGGACGGATCCTATGTTTACTTTGTCCATTCCTATTATTTGAAGGCAGAGGATGAGTCCATTGTGGCAGCTTCCACGGAGTACGGCAGCGTAATCCACGCTTCCGTAGAACGGGAAAATGTGTTTGCATGCCAGTTCCACCCGGAGAAAAGCGGAGAGGTGGGCCTTGCTATTCTTAAGAATTTCATCGGACTGTAAAAGTCCTGCGCTGTCTGAACGGGGATACCGGAGGCAGCGCCATACCAATTAAAACAGGAGATAGGAGAGGCGATATGTTTACCAAAAGAATCATACCATGCCTGGACGTGAACAATGGACGGGTGGTAAAAGGCGTAAATTTTGTGAACCTGCGGGACGCAGGGGACCCGGTGGAGATAGCCGCGGCTTATGACAGGGCAGGGGCAGACGAACTGGTATTTCTGGATATCACGGCATCCTCGGACAACCGCCGTACTGTGGTGGACATGGTGCGCAAGGTGGCGGAGACTGTTTTTATTCCGTTTACTGTGGGCGGCGGCATACGTACAGTGGAAGACTTCCGCATGCTTCTCAGGGAAGGCGCGGATAAGATATCCATTAATTCTTCAGCCATTGACAATCCCCGTCTTATCAGTGACGCGGCGGATAAGTTCGGCCGCCAATGTGTGGTGGTAGCCATAGACGCCAGGCGCAGGGCTGATGGAAAGGGCTGGAATATTTACAAGCACGGCGGACGTGTGGATGTGGGGACCGATGCCCTGGAGTGGGCCATGGAGGCAGACCGCCTGGGAGCGGGAGAGATACTGCTCACCAGCATGGACTGCGACGGAACCAGGAACGGATATGACAACGAACTGACTTCACTTATAGCATCCCATGTATCCGTACCTGTTATTGCCTCGGGAGGCGCCGGAAATAAGGAACATTTCTATGATGCGCTGACAAAGGGCGGAGCGGACGCTGCCCTGGCCGCCTCTCTGTTTCATTATAAGGAACTGGAGATACGGGATCTTAAGAAGTACCTGTGGGAGAGAGGGATTGCCGTAAGGATGTAGGGCGGGCGCAATCCCGGCTCTCTTAATTATTTTGTCGATATCCGTTGTTTCCTGCCGTTTCCTATGCTAAAATATGAAAATGTGAATTTATATTGTTGAAAAGGAGAAGCAGGATATGGCCGCTATTACAAATGACTGGCTGGGGCCCTTAAGCAGCGAGTTTAAGAAGCCCTATTATAAAGAACTGTATAAGACAGTAAAGCATGAATATGAGACTAAAAGGGTGTTTCCTGAACCGGATGATATCTTTAACGCATTTGCATTTACACCGCTGGCGGACGTAAAGGTAGTGATTCTGGGGCAGGACCCTTACCACAATTATGGTCAGGCCCATGGCCTGTGTTTTTCAGTAAAGCCGGACGTGGATATTCCTCCCTCACTGGTGAACATTTACCAGGAGCTTCACGATGATTTGGGGTGTTATATACCGAATAACGGTTATCTGAAAAAGTGGGCTGACCAGGGGGTCATGCTGTTAAATACAGTGCTCACAGTGAGAGCCCACCAGGCCAATTCCCACCGGGACATTGGATGGGAGAAGTTTACGGATGCAGCCATAGGCATTCTTAACCAGCAGGACAGACCCATGGTGTTTATTTTATGGGGACGTCCGGCCCAGACCAAGAAGGCAATGCTGAACAATCCCAGGCATTTAATCCTGGAAGCGCCCCACCCAAGTCCCTTGTCCGCATCCAGGGGATTTTTCGGCAGCAGGCCCTTCAGCAAGACCAATGCATTTTTGACAGAGCACGGCCTTACTCCTGTTGACTGGCAGATTGAGAATATATAAAACAGGTATAGGGATAGATAAGAATACATAAAATGTACAGCAGGCAGGGGCTTCTGCGGCAGGATGGCAGCAGGGGCCGGATGCCGGAAGGCGTCAGGGAATGGAGACTGTCTGCGGTAAGGAGAATTTATGAGTTTAGTTGAAGTGTTAAAAATCATTGTATTGGGAATTGTGGAAGGGTTCACGGAGTGGCTTCCTATCAGCAGCACCGGTCATATGATTCTGGTGGATGAAATCATACGCCTGAACCAGCCGGACGCGTTTAAGGACGTGTTTCTGGTGGTGATTCAGTTAGGGGCCATCCTGGCTGTGGTTGTCATGTTTTTTCACAAGCTGAATCCCTTTAGCCCCAGCAAGTCCAGCCGGCAGAAGGATGCCACCTGGGCCCTCTGGATTAAAATTATCATTGCCTGTGTTCCGGCAGCCATTCTGGGACTTTTGCTGGATGACTGGATGGAGGCCCATCTGTTTAACGCCTATGTGGTGGCAGCGGCCCTGATTGTATACGGCGTACTTTTTATTGTACTTGAGAACAGCAGCGTGTGTACCAATCCCAGGTTTAACAAGGTGGGACAGATCTCAGCCAAGACAGCGTTCCTCATTGGCATGGTACAGCTTCTGGCTTTGATTCCGGGAACCTCCCGTTCCGGTTCCACCATACTGGGCGCCATGGTCCTGGGCTGTTCCAGGGCTGCCGCGGCAGAGTTTTCATTTTTCCTGGGAATCCCGGTTATGTTTGGAGCCAGTCTGCTGAAAATCGTGAAGTATTTCCTGGCAGGAAATGTGTTTACGGGACCGCAGATTTTCTATACCATACTGGGAATGCTGATTGCCTTTGTGGTTTCTATTTATTCCATTCAGTTCCTTATGAGCTATGTCCGAAAGCATGATTTTAAGTTCTTTGGATATTACAGAATTATTCTGGGTGTGATTGTGCTGGCATACTTTGGGATTACGGCGCTGGCCAGCTAGGGATGAAAACCGGGAGTAAAGACCAGAAGCAAAAAAACCAGAAGCAAAGACCAGAAGCAAAGACCAGAAGCAAAAACAGAAGCGTGATCATAAATATAAAGAATGGTTCACAGAATGGAAAAGGGCCTGCCATGCAAAACGCATGGCAGGCCCTTTTCCGGGCTCATATTTCGTTTGGGTTATAGTATGGTCCTAGTCCAGATTATCCGCAATCTCGTACAGCAGCCGCTCCGTATCATCCCATCCCAGGCAGGGATCGGTGATGGACTTGCCGTAGCAGTGTTCCCCGA
>OKHM01000444.1_pt1 | contig 14633 bp, 15 predicted proteins | sample 1612121 | NCBI WGS metagenome assembly OKHM01 (sample SAMN04436777, study PRJEB24849) | human gut metagenome | biome: human gut; feature: NICU; material: stool | host: Homo sapiens | place: USA: Saint Louis, MO | collected 2011-03-27
TGTGGACTTGCCGTCCGCAAACAGCATAAAATGCTGTTCGCCGCCAGCAAGTTTGAAAAAATAAATACCGAAAATCAGACCGTTGACTGGTCGCACTATGCGAAAAGTTGACGGTCTTTTTTTATCCCCAAAATCAAAAAAGGAGGTCAATCCCAATGACAAAACCGAAAACCCTCGACCAGCTCCGAGCCGAAAAGGAACGAGCCGAGACGCAGCTTGCACAGGAACAGCACAAGCTGGAGCGTCTGGAGAATAGAAAGAAGTATCTGGAGAAAGGTGAACGCACCAAGCGCACACACCGCCTTTGCAATCTGGGCGGCACGATTGAGAGCCTTGCCCCGGAGGTCAAAGATCTCACACGCACCGAAATGACAGAGCTGATGGAACACATCTTTTCCCTGTCCGAAGTCCAGCGAGCCGTCCGTCACATGGCGATTACCCACATCAGCCAAGCAAACAGAGAAAAGGAGTTGAAAGCCGATGGCACTATTTCATCTGAGCGTCACGCAGACTAAGCGCAGCGCAGGACAGTCCGCTATTGCTTCTGCCGCATACCGAGCCGGGGAACGCTTGTATAGCGAGTATTACGGCGAATACAGCGACTACACCCGCAAGGGCGGCGTGATCTGCTCCGATATTCTCCTGCCGTCCCATGCACCGCCCGAATACACAGACCGCCAGACGCTATGGAACGCCGTGGAAAAAGCCGAGCGTGGAAAGAACGCCCAGCTTGCATACAGCTTTGACATTGCCTTGCAGAATGAATTTTCCCTTGAGGAAAACATCGCTCTTGCAAGGCAATTTTTGTTGGAGAACTTTGTGAGCCGTGGCATGGTGGTTGACTTCGCCGTACACCAGCCAGACCGGGAGGACGGCGGCATACCAAACCCACACTTCCATGTGCTTTGTCCTATCCGTCCCATTGAGCAGGACGGCAAATGGGGACTAAAGCAACGCCGGGTGTATGAGCTGGACGAGGACGGCAACCGTATCCGGGACGCAGACGGAAAGTTTGTGTTCAACGCCGTTCCCACTACCGACTGGGGCAGTCCCGAAACGCTGGAATACTGGCGGCAGACATGGGCGGAGCTATGCAACGCCAAGTTTGCGGAAAAGGGGCTTGACGTTCGTATCGACCACCGAAGCTATGAGCGTCAGGGCGTGGAGCTTCTTCCCACCGTCCATGAGGGCGCAACCGTCCGGGCAATGGAGAAGAAAGGCATACGCACCGAGAAAGGCGAGTTCAATCGCTGGATCAGAGCGACCAATGCCGTTATCCGGGACATCAAGAAGAAAATCACTCTCCTGTTTGATTGGATTGCCGAAGCAAAAGCCGAGCTGTCCAAACCGCAATCCCCCGACCTTGTTTCTCTGCTGAACGCCTATTACAGCCAGCGCAACGCCGGGGCGTATTCGCAGAAAGGCAAGGTCAGCAACCTAAAGGAGATGAACGAGACTTTCAATTATCTCCGGGCAAACGGCATTTACACCCTTGAAGATTTGGAACACCGTGTCAACGAACACAACGCCACCACGGAGAGCTTGAAGAAAACGCTGGGCGAACAGACCGCCCGAATGAAAGCGATTAAGCAGCTCTATGACAGCTCCGCTGCTTTCCGAAGCCTGAAGCCTGTCTATGACGGCTTGCAGAAAATCAAGTTTGAAAAGCCCAGAGCCAAGTACAAGGCAGAGCATGAAGCGGAACTGAAACAGTTCTACGCCGCCAGACGCAAGCTGACCGAGGAGTTCTCGGACGGCAAGGTGGATATGAAAAAGCTGTCCGCAGAGTATGACGCTTTGGAACAGGCGCATGAAACCACCTACGGCGAGTTTAAGACTGTCAGAGACGATTTACACCGCCTTTGGAGGGTCAAGTCATGCGTAGATACTGCCGCCCGATTTAACGAGCGTACAGAGGAACAAATGCTCTAAAATCGACCCCAAACACGACAGAAAAAGGAGGAACTATCCCGATGAATTACACCCAAGCACAGATTGACCGGGCAAATGCCGTCAGTCTGGAAGATTTTCTCCGTACACAGGGAGAGACACTAATCAAAAGCGGACGGGAATACCGCTGGAAAGAACATGACAGCTTGACCGTCCGGGGAAACAAGTGGTTTCGCCACAGCCAGAGCAAGGGCGGCTATCCCATTGATTTTGTCATGGAGTTTTACGGCAAGTCCTTTCCCGAAGCTGTCCAGCTCTTAACCGGCGAAAGCGGTGAGGGACAGAGCGAAGCCAGCACAGCACCGCCCACAGCGTTTCACTTGCCCTTGCACAACAGGACAGCCGACAGAGCAATCCAATATCTCACAGAAAGCCGAGGTCTCAACAAAACGCTTGTTGAGGCTTTTCTTCTTTCCGGGGATATTTACGAGGACGCAAAGCGGCACAATGTTGTGTTTGTCGGCAGAGACCGAAGCGGTACACCGAGATACGCCCATGTGCGAGGAACGGCAGACCCATTCAGACAGGACATTGCCGGGTCTGACAAATCCTATCCGTTCCGACACGAGGGTAATGGCAATCAGCTCTTTGTCTTTGAAGCGCCGATTGACCTGTTATCGTTTATCTGCCTTTATCCGCAGGATTGGCAGACAAGAAATTATCTTGCCCTGGGCGGCGTTTCTGGCAAAGCCCTTGACCGTTTTCTTTCTGAGCGCAAGGACACCCAAAAAGTGTTCCTCTGCCTTGACAGCGACACCGCAGGAAATGAAGCCTGCACACGACTGGCACAGTCCATTCCCGGCGAGATCGCCGTCATTCGCCTTGTCCCGGCAAGGAAAGACTGGAACGATGTTCTCCGTCAGCAAGCGGATATTCCAAACCGCAAATTCATAGCCGAGACAATCACGCTGCGAGAGCTGCCCACCGCCCAGCCTGTCCCAATGCTCCGTATGGCTGATGTGGAGCTGACGAGCGTGGAATGGCTATGGTTTCCCTATATCCCATTTGGAAAGCTGACAATTATCCAGGGCAATCCCGGCGAGGGCAAGACCTACTTTGCCATGCGCCTTGCGGCGGCTTGCACCAATCGAAAGCCTTTGCCCGGTATGGAGACACTTGAGCCTTTCAATATCATCTATCAAACTGCCGAGGACGGTCTGGGCGATACCGTCAAGCCCCGACTGATAGAAGCGGACGCAGACCTTGAACGAGTGCTTGTCATTGATGACAGGGACGCACCTCTGACCCTTGCCGATGAGCGCATAGCAAGGGCAATCCGTGAGAACAACGCAAGGCTTGTTATCATTGACCCGGTACAGGCGTTTCTGGGCGCAGATGTGGACATGAACCGGGCAAATGAAGTCCGTCCCATCTTCCGCAGTCTGGGAGACATTGCACAGGCTACTGGGTGCGCTATCGTGCTGATTGGACACCTGAACAAAGCCGCAGGAACGCAAAGCACCTACCGGGGATTGGGGTCTATCGACATTACGGCGGCAGTCCGCAGTCTGCTGTTTATTGGCAAGCTGAAGGACATTCCGACAACGAGGGTGCTTATCCATGAGAAAAGCTCCCTTGCGCCGCCCGGACAGTCCCTTGCCTTTTCTCTGGGAGATGAGAAAGGTTTTGAGTGGATAGGGGCTTATGACATTACCGCTGACGAGCTTCTTGCCGGGACAGACACCGCCAAGACCGAGAGCAAGACTGCACAGGCGCAAATGCTCATTCTGGAACTGCTTGCGGACGGAAAGCGTATGCCGAGCGCAGAGTTGGAAAAGGCAGTCAATGAGCGTGGGATTTCTTCACGCACCATGAGAACGGCAAAGAGCCGTATCGGGGACAGACTTGTGACCGAGAAAGACGGCACAGCATGGGTCTGCTATCTCCGAAACTGACAACAGGAACACGGCAAGCGTGGCAAAGACGGCAAGGTTTTTATAGATACCTTAATGTTGCCGCCTTGCCTTGTTCCCTCATACTGACACCGCCCGATGATGAACAGTCACCGGGCATTTTTCATTTACAGGAGGATTTTGAATGAACAATACCGCAACTAACACCGCCACTTGCCCGACTGTCAGAAAGCAGATCGGCAAGACAACCTATATCGTCCGTGTCCATTTCAGCCAGACCGCAAAAGAGACGATGGAGGACAAAATCAAGCGTCTGCTCCGTGAGGAGGTGCGGAAAATGTAACTTATTTTTGAATTTGATAAAAAAGTCCTTGACAACTCGCATCCGGAAAAACAGCCAAGTCGATTTTGATTTCCTGCGGCGCTCGCCTTGCCGTGTTCGACATTGCAGAGTTGCGTGAGGTCACGGCTTATGATGAGCTGGAGCTGGATACTCTGGGAGACAGGAAAACTGCCCTGTTCCTCATCATGAGTGACACTGATGACAGCTTTAATTTCCTTATATCCATGTGTTATACCCAGCTGTTTAACCTGCTCTGCGAAAAGGCCGACGATGTGTACGACGGCAGACTGCCGGTTCATGTGCGCTGTCTGATCGACGAGTGCGCCAACATTGGCCAGATACCCAAGTTGGAAAAGCTGGTGGCCACCATCCGAAGCCGTGAGATCTCCGCCTGTCTGGTGTTGCAGGCGCAGAGTCAGCTCAAGGCGATTTATAAGGACAACGCCGATACCATTATCGGAAACATGGATACTTCCATCTTTCTGGGCGGTAAGGAGCCGACCACTCTCAAGGAGCTGGCCGCCGTGCTGGGTAAGGAAACCATCGACACCTACAACACCGGAGAGAGCCGTGGGAGGGAAACATCCCATTCACTCAACTATCAAAAATTGGGGAAAGAGCTGATGAGCCAGGATGAGCTTGCTGTTATGGATGGCGGCAAGTGTATCCTCCAGCTGCGCGGTGTGCGTCCTTTCCTTTCGGATAAGTACGACATCACCAAGCACCCCAATTTCAAGTACACTGCCGACGCGGATGACAAGAACGCTTTTGATATTGAAGCATTCTTGTCCGCAAGGCTGAAACTCAAGCCCAATGAGGTCTGCGATGTATATGAAGTAGACACAAAGGGCGCTTAATTTCGTTCCGCTTTAGAAGGGAGTGATCTTATCTATTCGCCGCATCTGCCCTCTATGGGCCATTGGCGTACAAAGCGGACAATCGCGAGAAAAAATAATGAAAAAGGAGGACAGCCGGAATCATGCCCCCGGAAACCGGGCGGCAGATTGTTCCGGCTTTTGTATGCCTATGAAACATGACAAACCTATTTTTTAGTCAGATTCCGGCTAACAAACTATATGGCATTTTTTGAACAGGCAATCACCGTTCTTCAGACCCTCGTTATCGCGCTCGGTGCCGGTCTCGGTATCTGGGGCGTTATCAACCTGCTGGAAGGTTACGGCAACGACAACCCCGGCGCCAAGAGCCAGGGCATGAAGCAGCTCATGGCCGGTGCTGGTGTAGCCGTGGTAGGCATGGTCCTTGTACCTCTGCTCTCCGGGCTTTTCTCTGTCTAAGCGTCTCCGTATGAAATCCTTGCCGCTCCCGCAGCTTTGCGGGGGCGGCGGAAAGGAGGTTGACACCGTATGGATTTCTTACTTGAAGCCCTGACAAATTGGCTGAAAGAAATGCTGGTGGGCGGCATTATGAGCAACCTTTCGGGGATGTTTGACAGTGTAAACAAGCAGGTCGCGGATATATCCGTACAGGTAGGCCAGACCCCACAGGGATGGAATGGCAGTATTTTCAGCATGATTGAGAATCTGTCCAACTCCATCATGGTGCCGATTGCAGGCGTGATCCTGGCTATCGTGATGACCGTAGACCTGATCCAGATGATCGCAGACAAGAACAACCTGCATGATGTGGACACCTGGATGATTTTCAAGTGGGTGTTCAAATCAGCCGCTGCCATCCTCATTGTCACAAATACATGGAATATCGTGATGGGCGTCTTTGATATGGCGCAGAGCGTAGTGGCGCAGGCGGCAGGGGTTATCAATTCGGATGCGTCCATTGACATTTCCTCAGTTATGACCGATCTGGAACCGAGGCTGATGGAAATGGATCTGGGACCGCTGTTCGGACTGTGGTTCCAATCCCTCTTTATTGGCATTACCATGTGGGCGTTGTATATCTGTATCTTTATCGTTATTTATGGCCGTATGATAGAGATCTACCTTGTAACTTCGGTGGCTCCCGTTCCAATGGCTGCAATGATGGGCAAAGAATGGGGCGGTATGGGACAGAATTACCTCCGATCCCTGCTGGCACTGGGCTTTCAGGCGTTTCTCATTATCGTCTGCGTGGCAATTTATGCTGTGCTGGTGCAGAACATCGCTCTGGAAGATGACATCATCATGGCAATCTGGAGCTGCGTGGGCTACACCGTACTGCTATGTTTTACGCTGTTCAAAACCGGCAGTCTCGCCAAATCAGTCTTTCAGGCGCACTAAAGGAGGGTTCTGTATGAAAAAATATCAAATCATTTACGCAGACCCGCCATGGAACTACAAAGTATATTCCAAGAAAGGATTGGGACGCAGTGCAGAAAGTCACTATCCGACCATGAGTATCGAGGATATTTGTGCGCTGCCAGTAGGCAACTTGGCGGATAAAGACTGTGCCTTGTTTTTATGGGTCACGATTCCATGTTTACTGGAAGGTCTCTCAGTTCTGAAGGCATGGGGATTTACCTATAAAACCGTCGGCTTTGTTTGGGTAAAGCAAAATCGAAAGGCAGATAGCTTGTTCTGGGGAATGGGATATTGGACGCGCTCCAATGTGGAACTTTGTATCCTCGCAACGAAAGGACATCCCAAGCGTATAAACGCAGCTGTTCATCAGGTCATTGTCTCTCACATTGAAGAACATTCAAAAAAACCGCAGGAAGCCAGAGAACGCATTGTCTCATTGATGGGTGATCTCCCGCGCATAGAACTGTTTGCTCGTCAATCCACACCCGGTTGGGATGTGTGGGGAAATGAAGTGGACAGCTCTATTTCATTCCCATAAAGGAGGTGGATAATATGGCTTATGTACCCGTACCCAAAGATTTAACCAAAGTCAAAACCAAGGTCATGTTCAATCTGACACGAAGGCAGCTGGTCTGCTTTACCGCCGGGGCGCTTGTAGGTGTACCGCTGTTCTTGTGGCTCCGTGAGCCTGCGGGAAACAGCATGGCTGCCATGTGTATGATGCTGGTCATGATGCCCTTCTTCCTGCTGGCAATGTATGAAAAGCATGGACAGCCCCTGGAAAAGATCGTCGGCAACATCCTCAAAGTAGCTGTGATCCGTCCCAAGCAGCGTCCCTACCAGACCAATAACTTTTATGCCGTATTAAAGCGGCAGGAAATGCTCGATAAGGAGGTGTATGACATTGTTCACCGCAATGAAAAGCTGGCTGCGCCGTCTGCTGGGAAAACCGGAAGAAAAGACCGTGCATCCGGTAAAGACAAAGAAAAAGCTGTCCCGCGCCGATAAGAAGCAGATCGAAGCGGCCATTGCCCGCGCCAACCGCACGGACAAAAAAGGAAAATCGGCACAGGACAGTATCCCCTATGAACGAATGTGGCCGGACGGGATCTGCCGCGTATCGGACAGCCACTACACAAAGACCATTCAGTTTCAGGACATCAACTATCAGCTCTCCCAAAACGAAGATAAGACGGCAATCTTTGAGGGTTGGTGTGATTTCCTCAATTATTTTGACAGCTCGATTCATTTCCAGCTGTCTTTTTTGAACCTTGCGGCATCGGAGGAGACCTTTGCTAACTCCATTTCCATCCCGCCCCAGAGGGATGCCTTTGACAGTATCCGCGAGGAATATACCACAATGCTGCAAAATCAGCTGGCCAGAGGTAACAACGGCCTCATCAAGACCAAATACCTGACCTTTGGTATCGACGCAGACAGCATCAAAGCCGCCAAGCCCCGTCTGGAGCGTATTGAGACCGATATACTCAACAACTTCAAGCGTCTTGGCGTAGCTGCCAGGACACTGGACGGTAAGGAAAGGCTTTCCCAGCTTCATGCGGTATTCCACATGGATGAACAGCTCCCATTTCAGTTTGAATGGGACTGGCTGGCTCCTTCCGGTCTGTCCACAAAGGATTTTATTGCACCAAGCTCCTTTGAGTTCCGCACCGGCAAGCAGTTCCGTATGGGCAAGAAATACGGGGCTGTTTCTTTTTTGCAGATTTTAGCCCCAGAGCTGAATGACCGTCTGCTGGCTGATTTTCTGGATATGGAAAGCTCGCTCATTGTGAGTATGCACATTCAGTCGGTGGATCAGGTGAAAGCCATCAAAACGGTAAAGCGCAAGATTACCGACCTTGACCGCAGTAAGATCGAGGAACAGAAAAAAGCAGTTCGTGCCGGATACGACATGGACATCATTCCATCTGACCTTGCTACTTACGGCAGTGAAGCGAAAAAACTCTTGCAGGATTTGCAGAGCCGCAACGAGAGAATGTTCCTTTTGACCTTTCTGGTGCTGAACACAGCGGACAATCCCCGTCAGCTTGGCAACAACATTTTCCAGGCAGGCTCCATTGCCCAGAAGTATAACTGTCAGCTGACCAGGTTGGACTTCCAGCAAGAAGAAGGGCTGATGAGCTGTCTGCCCCTGGGACTCAATCAGATTGAGATCCAGCGAGGACTGACCACCAGTTCTACGGCTATCTTTGTACCGTTCACCACACAGGAATTATTCCAGAACGGCAAAGAGGCTCTGTACTACGGCATCAACGCCCTGTCCAACAACCTCATCATGGTGGATCGAAAGCTGCTGAAAAACCCCAACGGCTTGATTTTGGGTACGCCGGGTTCCGGTAAGTCCTTCAGCGCAAAACGAGAAATCGCCAACTGCTTTTTGCTTACCAGTGATGATGTCATTATCTGTGACCCGGAAGCGGAGTACGCACCTCTTGTTGAGCGTCTGCATGGGCAGGTCATCAAGATTTCGCCTACCTCTGCCAACTACATCAATCCGATGGACCTGAACCTGGACTACTCGGATGATGAAAGCCCACTGTCCCTCAAATCTGATTTTATCCTCAGCTTGTGTGAGCTGATCGTGGGCGGTAAGGAGGGCTTACAGCCGGTGCAGAAAACCATCATTGACCGCTGTGTGCGTCTGGTCTATCAGACCTATCTCAATGACCCGCGCCCGGAGAATATGCCCATACTGGAGGATCTGTATAACCTGCTTCGGGAACAGGAGGAAAAGGAAGCTCAGTACATTGCAACGGCATTGGAAATCTATGTAACGGGTTCTTTGAATGTGTTCAATCATCAGAGCAATGTGGACATTGATAACCGGATTGTCTGCTATGACATCAAGGAACTGGGCAAGCAGCTTAAAAAAATCGGTATGCTGGTGGTTCAGGATCAGGTATGGAACCGCGTTACCATCAACCGTGCCGCCCACAAGTCCACCCGTTACTACATCGACGAGATGCACCTGCTTTTGAAGGAGGAGCAGACCGCCGCCTATACGGTGGAAATCTGGAAGCGATTCAGAAAATGGGGCGGTATTCCGACAGGTATCACCCAGAATGTCAAAGACCTTTTGAGCAGCCGCGAGGTAGAGAACATCTTTGAAAACTCGGACTTCGTGTATATGCTTAACCAGGCAGGCGGAGACCGTCAGATTTTGGCGAAGCAACTGGGGATTTCCACGCACCAGCTTAGCTATGTGACCCACTCCGGTGAGGGCGAGGGCCTGCTGTTCTATGGCTCCACGATCCTGCCGTTTGTAGACCACTTCCCGAAGAACACCGAACTTTACCGCATTATGACCACCAAACCTCAAGAATTGAAAAAGGAGGATGAATGATTATGAACCCCAACATTTTGAATAAAAACCCGCTGATGTTTTTTGACAGGGCGGTAAATGCCCAGCGCAGCCAGCTGCTTACGGTAATGGCCGATGCGGTAAGTGAGTGCCGCACGGCGGCAGATCAGGCAGCCGAACTGAATGAGACCGGTCAGGTGGGGCTTCTCCGTCTGGCAGAGGTCTGGAGCGCCATTCGTGCTAAAGAAGGTATGGGCGGCCTGATTCTGGAAGGAACAGAGGCGAAGATCCTGTCCGATGTGGTGGCACAGTTTTATGCCTACCTGTCCGGCTGTATGTTCAACGATCCTGTGGGAATGGCCATTTATGCAGAGCTGCACTACATGATGTCCTCCCTCATGCTGGGAGAATGGTTTGAATAAAGAGCCGCGCCTGCGCTTTACTGATGAGGAACGGTCTGATCCTGCACTGGAAAAGCCGATCCGTAAAGCGGAGAAAGCTGCGGCCAGAGCAGATAAGGCGCAGGCCAATATCCCAAAGAAAAAGGTCAGGCAGACGGTCATTGACCCGGATACCGGAAAAAAGACCTCGAAGCTGACCTTTGAGGACAAGAAAAAGCCACCTTCCAAAGTTTCTCAAGGAGTCAGGGAAGCTCCCGTCCATCTGGTCGCAGGCAAGCTCCACAAAGAGATCCGGGAAACAGAGCAGGACAATGTGGGCGTGGAAAGCGCCCACAAGTCCGAGGAAGCGGTGGAGACCGGCGCTTATCTGGTGCGGGAGGGCTATCGCAGCCACAAGCTGAAGCCGTACCGCAAAGCAGCACAGGCAGAGCGCCAACTGGAAAAGGCAAATGTAAATGCCCTGTACCAGAAGTCCCTACGGGAAAATCCTCAGTTTACCAGCAACCCTCTCTCCCGCTGGCAGCAAAAACAGAGTATCAAAAAGCAGTATGCCGTCGCCAAGCGCACCGGTCAGACTGCCGGAAATACCGCCCAGGCTGCGTCCAAAACCGGAAAAGCCGCAAGGACGGTAAAAGAAAAGGCACAGCAGGCAGGGGCATTCGTCATGCGCCACAAGAAGGGCTTCCTGATGGCAGGGGTTTTGTTCCTCATCGCCTGTATGCTGATGAATACCATGTCCTCCTGCTCTATGATGGCACAGAGTATTGGTTCTGTAATTTCCGGCACTACCTATCCATCGGATGACCCGGAAATGCTGGCGGTGGAGGCAGATTATGCAGACAGAGAAGCTCGGTTGCAGGAGAAAATCGACAACATCGAAAGCAGCCACCCAGGGTATGACGAGTATCGCTATAACCTGGATATGATTGGCCATGACCCCCATGAGCTGGCGGCAGTTCTCTCTGCTGTCTTGCAAGGCTATACACGCCACAGCGCACAGGCAGAGCTGGATCGTGTGTTTGATGCACAGTATCAGCTTACGCTGAGAGAAGAAATTCAGATTCGCACTTACACTGACGAAGATGGGGATGAGCATGAATATGAATATCGTATTCTCCATGTAACTTTAACAAGCCGTTCCATTGCCTCTCTTGCGCCAGAACTACTGACTCCGGAGCAGATGGAGATGTACCAGGTCTACCGACAGACTATGGGCAATAAGCCGCTGTTATTTGGTGGCGGTTCTCCCGATACAGGTGTTTCTGAAGATTTGACTGGTGTTGAATTTATCAATGGCTCCCGCCCCGGCAATCCGCAGCTGGTGGAACTGGCGAAAAGTCAGGTGGGCAATGTGGGAGGACAACCTTATTGGAGCTGGTACGGCTTTGACTCCCGTGTGGAATGGTGTGCCTGCTTTGTATCATGGTGCTATGGTCAATCCGGTCGAACGGAACCACGCTTTGCTGGTTGTCAGTCTCAGGGTGTTCCGTGGTTCCAGTCTCATGGACAGTGGGGCGCACGAGGATATGAAAACATCGCCCCCGGTGATGCCATTTTCTTCGATTGGGATCTGGATGGTTCCGCAGACCATGTGGGAATTGTTGTCGGCACCGATGGCAGCCGTGTTTATACCGTGGAGGGAAATTCCGGCGATGCCTGCAAGATCAAAAGTTATGACCTGAATTATCAGAGTATCAAGGGCTACGGCCTGATGAACTGGTAACAGAGATTTTTTAGAAGGAGTGATAGACGATGGCAAAGAACAAAATTGAACGCATTGACCAGGAGATTGCTAAGGTCCGCGAGAAGATCGCAGAGTATCAGGAAAAGCTCAAGGCGCTGGAAGCACAGAAAACCGAGGCAGAAAATCTGGAGATCGTCCAGATGGTGCGCGCCCTGCGTATGACCCCGGCTCAGCTGAGCGCCATGCTGTCCGGTGGCACAGTTCCCGGCAGTTTGGCTGATGACAACAACGAACAGGAGGAAAACAGCTATGAGGAATAAACGATTGCTCCGAACACTTTCCGCCCTTTGCCTGACGCTGGTGCTGGCATCGGGCTTTACTGTTCCCGCTTTTGCCCAGGGCGCAGCGCCGCCCCCGGCAGAGGATACCACCAATGACAGCAATGTGGTGGTGGAAGAAACGGAAAAAGCACCTCCGCTGACCCCGGATGGCAACGCCGCTCTGGTGGATGATTTTGGTGGCAACAAGCAGCTCATTACCGTTACCACCAAGGCAGGCAACTATTTTTATATCCTGATCGACAGGGCCAATGAGGATAAAAAGACTGCTGTTCACTTTCTGAACCAGGTGGATGAAGCGGACCTGATGGCGCTGATGGAGGATGGAAAACCCAAAGAGGAGCCGCCTGCGGTGTGCAGTTGCACGAAGAAATGTGAAGCAGGGGCAGTCAATACGGCCTGTCCGGTCTGTGTAACTGATAAGAGTAAATGTACGGGAAAAGCACCGGAACCTCCGGCAGAAACATCGGAGCCGGAAAAAGAGAAGCCTGCCGGACTGAACCCGGCTGCGCTGATCCTTCTGCTGGCTCTGCTGGGCGGCGGTGGCGTATTTGCCTACTTGAAGCTCGTTAAGAATAAGCCTAAGACCAAGGGCAATGACAGTCTGGACGATTATGATTATGGTGAGGAAGATTCCGAGGAATGGGAAACCGAAGATGAGGAAGTCCTTGAGGATGGTTTTGAGGGTTCTGACCCTAATGAGGAACGCGATAGAGCAGATTGAACCATTTGAGCGTAGCGTATTTCAAATCATTGCGGGATAAGGGACAGAGGACAGGGAGAAATTCCTGTCCTCTGCTGCTCTACTCACTCTCTTACTGTAAATCCACACCCAAAATCAGCACATGGTCAAAGAAAGGAGGACCTCACAATGAACACCTGGAACTGGTTATTACACTTTCTGATTATTTTTGATCTGGTCGCCTTCGGAATTTACTTTGGAGGAGACATTCTTTTCACTGCTATAAGCAAAGTTCAAAAAAAGTCAAAGAAGAACGATGACTTGGATCTTTATGATTTTGAAATTGAGACCGCACCCCAAAAACGCTCTTTATGTGTGGACTCAATCCGAATGCTTTATTCTGGTGAGATAGATGAATTTGTGGAAAAGGAACTGTTGCCTGATGCAGCGGAGACCATGAACGCTTTATCTGAAGCTGAAAAAACAGCAGTTAGCCTGTTACTAAAAGCTTATATCGGTTTTTTGAGCGAAGAAGCAACGGTAGATGAACAAAGTTTTCCCATGGTTAAGGAACTGTTGTCTTATACACAGGGCAGCAAAGAAGATGGTGAAAAAGATGCCATAGATTGTCTGATGGAAGATACGGTCAGCAGAACCCACAGACATCGAGAATATTACAACAATTATCAACGCTATCAACTGATGCAGGTGGATAAAGAGCGTGTGATTATGGCCTGCAATATCATAATCAATGATTTGATTGGCAGGTTGTACCGATATGATTATCGCTTTGGCTATGACATTACACTTGCCTCAGAACACAGCATTGCAAAAAAACTGTCTGATAATTGGCAGAATGAATGGGAGGTTGAAGATTATGAAGCTGGTGATTGCTGAAAAACCATCGGTTGCACAAAGTCTGGCTGCGGTAATCGGTGCAACTGCTCGTAAGGACGGGTATTTGGAGGGTAACGGTTGGCGTGTCAGCTGGTGCGTAGGCCATCTGGCCGGTCTTGCGGATGCAGACAGCTATGACCCCAAGTATGCCAAGTGGCGATATGATGACCTGCCTATTCTGCCGGAGTATTGGCAGATGGTGGTGGGAAAGGATAAGAAAAAGCAGTTTGATATTCTCAAAAAGCTGATGAACGCCCCGGATGTGACGGAGGTAGTAAATGCCTGTGATGCCGGACGCGAGGGCGAGCTGATCTTCCGCAGCGTCTATGAGCTGGCAGGCTGCCAAAAGCCGATGAAAAGGCTCTGGATTTCTTCGATGGAGGACTCCGCCATAAGGGAGGGCTTTGCAAACCTGCGCCCAGGTGTAGATTATGATGGACTTCGGGATGCTGCTCTCTGCCGTGCCAAGGCCGACTGGCTGGTGGGGATCAATGCCACAAGGCTTTTTTCCGTGCTGTATCACCGCACCCTCAACATCGGGCGCGTGATGTCCCCAACGCTGGCGCTTATTGTCCAGCGAGAAGCTGAGATCGACACCTTTAAGCAGGTTCCCTTTTATACCGTGGTGCTGGAGCTGCCCGGTCTTACCGTATCCGGGGAGCGCATGAGTGACCGAGCAAGCGCAGAGCAGCTGAAAGAAGCCTGCCAGGGTGCAGCTGTCACAATCAAAAAGGTGGAGCGCAAGGAAAAGTCCGAAAAGCCGCCTGCTCTCTATGACCTAACTACCCTGCAAAGAGATGCCAACCGTCTGCTTGGATTTACGGCCCAGCAGACCCTGGACTATCTGCAAAGCCTGTATGAAAAGAAGCTCTGCACCTATCCCCGTACTGACAGCCGCTATCTGACCG
>OKHM01000450.1_pt1 | contig 14151 bp, 12 predicted proteins | sample 1612121 | NCBI WGS metagenome assembly OKHM01 (sample SAMN04436777, study PRJEB24849) | human gut metagenome | biome: human gut; feature: NICU; material: stool | host: Homo sapiens | place: USA: Saint Louis, MO | collected 2011-03-27
CCCATGAGGGCGTCGGTGGGTTCATGCCGACGCCGAGGAACGACAGGCCCGCCTCGGCGCCGATGCGCCCGGGGATCGACAGCGTGATGTTGACGATGAGCAGCGGCATGAGGTTCGGCAGGATCTGATGCCACAGCACATGGGCAGGCGAAGCGCCCATCACCTGGGACGCGACGGCGAAATTGCGCTTGCTCAGCGTCAGCGTCTGCCCCCGGACAAGACGCGCGATGCCGGGCCATCCGAAGAATCCGAGCACTAGCGTCAGCAGCACCGGCCTCGGGAAGCCCTGCGGCACCACCGCCGACAGCGCGATCGCGAAGATCAGGAACGGGAAGCCGAAGAAGACGTCCATCGTGCGCGAGATCAGCGCATCGACCAACCCGGGGAAATAGCCGGCCAGCAGCCCGAGCGCCACGCCGATGACCAGCGAGATGACCGACGAGACGACGCCGATGCCCAGCGAGATCCGTGAGCCGTACGCCACGATGGAGAACAGGTCGACGCCGCGCAGCGGGGTGACGCCGAACCAGTGCCGGGCACTGATGCCGCCGCCGAATCCGGCCGGCACCGACCCGGCACCCAAGGCCTCGGGATGCTCGGCGTACGGGTCGTTGCCGGTGATGGCCGACAACGGCCCGGCCAGCGGCGCCAGCAGCACGAAGAACAGCACGATGGCGCCGCCGACCACTATCGATGAGCGAGCGCCGGAACGGAGAACGCGCCGCCGTCTTTCCGCCTTCGGCGTGGCTTTCGCCGTCGCATCCGTCATATTGTCATCCCCATTTTCACGCTGAACATGCCGATAATCATCAATCCGCGCAGGTGGGCGCCCGTGAGCCGGGTCCCCCTGCAGCCGGTGTCCTAACATTAAGGTTTCGCAGCAGGATGACATGCTGTGGCCTTATCGGTTATTGGGATAGCAGGTTATCAATGGACGGCAATCGGCGGATAAGGCATGCCGCGGGGACACGCGGGAAAAACCCTTCGTTCCCGCGCGTCACGCCACCCGTCATTCCCCGACCGGGCTGACGTACGGACGCAGCAGGGTCGTGGTGCCGACCGCCATCAGCGCGAATATCGCGCCGAACGGACCAAGCCAGGCCAGACCAAGGGCGTCGTTGACCATGCCTCCGACCGCGGAGCCGATGGCGATGCCGATGTTGAACGACATGGAATTCAGGGAAGCGGCCAGATTCACCGAACCGGGGTGGGACTGGTACGCCACGTCCATGTACAGCACCTGGGAGGAGGCGTTCTGCAGGTACATGAACATGCCGAGCGCCACCAGCAGCAGAGCTCCGGCGACCGGACGGCCTGCACGCAGTAGATCGGTCGAATGTGGGTCAGCGGCTCGACCCCCCTGCCCCGATCGGCCAGCTTGCCTCCGTACAGGTTGCTCCACAGGCAGGCACAGCCGTAGACCACCAAGCCGACGCTGATATAGCGTTCGGGCACACCGATTTCGTCGCGCATGATCGGCGAGAGATACGTGTAGAAGACGTAGGAGGCGGCTGCGCCAAAGACCACATCCGCCACGCCGAGCTGGATGCGGCGGTCGAAGAACAGACGGAATTGCCTCAGGAAACCGATCTTCGCCGGATGTGAGTTGCGTGGCAGAGACACTGCCATCGATGCCATCAGCACGGCGGTGAGCACCGAAACCAAGGCAAAGGTGACACGCCAGCCGAAAGTATTGGCCACCCAAGTGCCGGCCGGTACGCCGACCACAGAGGCGATGGAGAAACCCGAGAATACCCAGGCAATGAACTTGGTGCGGTATTTGTCGGTGGTCACGTCGGGCGCGAAGGTCATGGAGATGGCCACCAGCGTGCCGGACACCGAGGCGATGAGCAGTCGGGCGATGAGCAGCACCGGATAGTTCGGCGCGAAGGCGCACAGGATATTGCCGACGAGGAACACGCCCATCAACGTCAGATAGGTGAGAAAGCGCGGGAATCGGGCGGATAATGCGGATCCGAGCGGCGTGCAGGGCGCGTACACGAATGCGAAGATGGCCACCAGATTACCCACGGTCACTTCGGAGACCTTAAGTCCGGATGCGATGTCCGGCAGGATGCCCACTACCACGAATTCGCTCATGCCCAGCATGAAGCTGGCGAAGATCAGGATGGTGACCGGCAGATTGAAGAAGCGGTCGGTGCGCGCGGTGTTCGCAGGTGTGTTCGTCATGGGTGCTCTCTTGAGTGCTCTCGCTCGTACTACAAGCTGATTCGTCGGTTACGTCAATCGTTTTTCGTATCAACTCAGCGACAACACTATTCCCACCTCTGCCCGCTCCCCACCACCACGACACGCTATAGAAAACCCCGCCGATGACCAATCATCGACGGGGTTCGGCACATGTGCAACGCTTGCGATTACAGCTTCGGCAGATACTTCTTCAGCTCGTAAGGCGTGACCTGCTGGTTGTACTCCTCCCATTCCTGGTGCTTGTTGTCCAGGAAGTAGCCGAAGGCGTGTTCGCCGAGCACGTCGGCCACGAAGTCGGATTTCTCCATGATCTTCAGCGCCTCGTCCAGCGAGCGCGGCAGCGGCTGAATGCCCATAGCCTGACGTTCGCCGTCGGTGAGCTCCCACACGTCATCACTGGTGGGTTCGCCCAGCTGCATCTGCTTATCGATGCCATCGAGACCGGCGGCCAGCAGCACCGAGTAAGCAAGGTATGGGTTGGCCACCGGGTCGAGCGCACGGAACTCCATGCGCGCGGAGTTGCCCTTGCCCGGCTTGTACTGCGGGATACGCAGCAGCGCGGAACGGTTGTTGTGGCCCCAGCAGATGTAGCTTGGTGCCTCGTTACCGCCCCACAGGCGCTTGTACGAGTTGACGTACTGGTCGGTGACCGCGCAGATTTCGGCCGCATGGTACAGGATGCCGGCGGCGAACTGGCGGGCGGTCAGGGACATGTTGAACTCCTGACCGGCCTCGTAGAAGGCGTTGGAATCGCCTTCGAACAGGCTCAGGTGCGTGTGCATGCCGGAACCGGGCGCGTCGGCCAGGGGCTTGGGCATGAAGCTGGCGTGAATGCCACGCTCCAAGGAAATCTCCTTGACCACCGTACGGAATGTCATGATGTTGTCGGCCATGGTGAGCGCGTCCGCGTATCGCAGATCGATCTCGTTCTGGCCTGGCCCCGCCTCATGGTGCGAGTATTCCACCGAGATGCCCATTTGCTCGAGCATGTTCACGGTGGCGCGGCGGAAGTCCATGCCTGGGCTGCGCGGCACGTGGTCGAAGTAGCCGCCCTCGTCGATCGGGGTCGGGGCCTTGGACCAGTCGTCCTGGCTTTCGAACAGGTAGAACTCGATTTCCGGATGCACGTAGAACGTGAAGCCCTTGTCCTTGGCTTTGGCGAGCGTGCGCTTCAACACGTGACGTGGATCGCCGAGCGAAGGCTCGCCGTCCGGGGTCAGAATGTCGCAGAACATGCGGGCGGTACCTTGCGGGCCACCGCGCCACGGCAGGATCTGGAACGTCGAGGGATCGGGTTGAACGATCATGTCGTCTTCGGACACGCGGGTCATGCCCTCGATGGCGGAACCGTCGAAGCCGAGACCCTCCTCAAACGCGGCTTCCAGTTCGGCCGGAGCAATCGCCACGGACTTCAGTGTTCCCAACACGTCCGTGAACCACAGACGAATAAAGCGCACGTCGCGTTCTTCGACCGTGCGCAGCGCAAACTCCTGCTGTTTATCCATAGTCGCCTATCGTTCCATAACCGTGTTACGAGGGGCGTTAACATCTCACTGTTCGTCACCTGCGAGTCGCGAGATTTCATCAACATGCCCCGGTCCGCATGTCAGGCATGGTTCGGGCCCATGCCGGCACGGCACTATGGTAGTGACTATGAGCGAAGATCATCTCACCCCATCCGCCAATCCGCCCGTCGACGTGACCAGCTGGACGCAGGCCACCGACCCGCGCGACCGTTCGCGCGCCGGCATCGCCACTCGTACCAAGGCGCCGCTGGACGCACATGCCATCTGGAAGGTCAAGGAGGGCCGGCGTGAGGCGATCAGCCTTTTGGAGGAGCAGTCCGCGATTCGCGTACCGGATCTGATTCCGCTGCGTTACAAGCGTATGAGCGCCAGCCCGTTCACCTTCTACCGGGGCACCGTGCTCATCATGACCAATGACCTGGCCTCCACGCCGGTCACTGGCATTCCGGTGCAGTGCGTGGGCGACGCGCATATCGGCAATTTCGGCATTTTCCGCTCCCCCTCCGCCCGTCTGGTGTTCGATATCAATGATTTCGACGAAACCGCTATCGGCCCGTGGGAATGGGATCTGAAGCGTCTCGCCGCCTCGGTGGAGATCTGCGGACGCGCCAACAAAATCAAGGAGAAGGACCGTCGCGCCGCCGTGGTCCAGTGCGTACACACGTACCGCACACGCATGAAGTGGTTCTCCGAAATGGATTACCTTGACGCGTGGTACGAGCACCTGGACGTGGAGGAGACGCTCGACCGCTTCGAGACCACCGGTTCCAAACGCAGCCGTGTGCTGCGCGAGGCGGCCATGAAGGCGCTGCTGAAGGATAACGACGCGGCGGCGGCCAAACTGTGCCGTTATGAGAGCGGCAAGCTCAGGTTCAAATCCAATCCGCCCGAGCTGGTGCCGATCAATCAGCTGGATGATTACGCCGACTTGGATGCGTTGCAGGCACGTATAGACACGCTGTTCGAGAGCTACCGGCATTCCCTGTACGACGATCGCCGTTGGGTGTTCGATCATTTGCGCTATCAGGACGCGGCCCGCAAGGTGGTGGGCGTGGGCTCGGTGGGCCAGCGCGCGTGGACGTCGGTGTGGATCGCGCGTGATATCGACGATCCGATGATGATTCAGATGAAGGAAGCCACGTATTCCGTGCTCGAGCATTACTGCGGCGCGTCGCCGTACGCCACGCACGGTGAGCGCGTGGTTCAGGGGCAGAAGCTGATTCAGAATACGGCCGATGTGCTGTTGGGTTGGTCGAGCTTTATGGCCGAGGATGGCCGACCGCGCGACTATTACGTGCGCCAGTTGTGGAATGGCAAGGGGTCGATTGATATCGACAATCTCAACGCTTCGGGATTGAGCGATCTGTCACGCATGTGCGCATGGTCGTTGGCGCACGCCCACGCCCGCACCGGCGATTCGATTGCGATCGCCAATTACATGGGTGGCACCGACGAATTCGATCAGGCCATCGCCTCATTCGCCGTCAGCTACGCCGAACAGAATGATGAAGACTACGCCGTCTTCAAAAAGCTCCTCAAATCCGGCGACCTCCCTTGCTGAGCCGTTAAGCGGACAGCCCAATGGGCTGTCCGTAGGAGGGGTCTGAGTGAAGCGATAGCTGAGCGAAGGTAGATTAACAGTCTCGCTAAGGCGAGTCCTTTGCCTACTTCGCTACTTCAAGCGCTTCCTGGAGCGTGAACGCACGTGCATAGAGGGACTTGCCGAGGATGGCAGAATCAACACCAATTTCAGCCAGTTCCTTGATGGCGCGCAAATCGTCCAGCTTGGAGATACCACCGGAAGCCGTGACCTTGGCGTCGGTGCGTTCAGCGACTTCACTCAGCAATTGAATGTTCGGGCCGGACATCATGCCGTCCTTAGCCACGTCGGTTACCACGTAACGCGAGCAGCCCACGGAGTCAAGGAACTTCATGGTCTCAAACAGGTCGCCGCCTTCGCGCGTCCAGCCGCGCGCCGCCAGTGTGTGACCGCGCACATCCAGACCAACAGCCACGCGGTCGCCGTACTTCTTGATGACCGAGGCGGTCCAATCCGGATTCTCCAAAGCGGCGGTGCCGATGTTCACTCGGGCGGCACCGGCCTCAAGGGCCGCGTCCAACGAAGCGTCATCGCGCACGCCGCCGGACAGTTCGATGTTCACGCGGTCGCCGAGCTCATGAACGATTTCTCGCAGCTGATCGCGATTGTTGCCCGTACCGAAAGCGGCATCAAGGTCGACCAGGTGAATCCATTCGGCACCGGCCTCAACCCAAGTACGGGCGGCCTCGAACGGCGAACCGTAATCGGTTTCGGAACCGGATTCGCCTTGGCGCAGGCGCACGGCCTTGCCATCGCGTACATCGACGGCGGGCAGCAGAGTCAACGACATAAGAAGAGCCTTTCTTCAGTTACTTATACACAATTTGAGCTCCCTCGTCAGAGGGAGCTTCATGCTTTTTTACAGCGTGGCGATCCAGTTCTTGAGGAGCTGGGAGCCAGCGTCCCCGGACTTTTCCGGGTGGAATTGCGTGGCGGACAGCGGGCCGTGTTCGTAGGCGGCCACAAAGCGCGATCGGCCGTACGAGCACCAGCTCACGCGTTCGGGCGAATCGCTCAGATCGATGTCGAAGCGGGACGTATCCGCCGGCTTCACTTCCATCGCGGCGTAGGAGTGCACGAAGTAGAACCGTTCGTTCTCCACGCCGTTGAGCAGCACCGAATCGGGGGCGGCCTCGATCGTGTCCCATCCCATGTGAGGCACCACGTCGGCGTCCAGCAGGTTCACCGAACCGCCGATCAGTCCGATGCCTGCGGCATGGGCACCGTGCTCCAGACCGTGTTCGAACATGATCTGCTCGCCCACGCACACGCCGAGCACCGGGCGGCCAGCGCGGATGCGATCATAGATCACACGGTCGCCGTCGACCTTCTTCAGTCCTTCCATACATGCGGCGAACGCACCCACGCCCGGCACGACTAGGCCGTCGGCCTCCAACGACTGCCGGTAGTCGGAGGTGAGGGTGGTGTCGACGCCAAGATTGGCGAGCGCACGCACCATGGAACGTACATTGCCGAAACCGTAATCGAAAACAACCGCTGTGGTCATCTGCTCTCCTATCCCCTACTGGTTTGGTTGGCGTCTATTCGATGCGGGAGCCGCGCCCGCCACGTCCGCGCCTAGTGTGGTTGGCGAGAATCTGCATCGCCTGGTCATGGTCGAGTCCAGCGGAATCCACCACTTCGAACCCTTGGGTCTTGAGTTGGTTCAGGGTTACGATGCCGAGCATCAGGTCCTCGACGAAGCGCGGCGTGGAGGTGAACAGCACGGGCGGCGCGAAACTCTGTCCGGCCTCTCCCTGCACGTACATGGCCACTTCGAGCTTGTCGGCACGATTGACTGCAAGAATCACGGCCATGCCGGATACCACGGTGGTCAGGTCCTTGGCTGCGGCTTCCGGACCGTCGCCGTCCAGATTCTTCAGCACCGCGACGGCCCCCTGATTGGCACCGATGCATGCGGCGGAGATGTCCGACAGCTGGCAGAACGCGGCCAACAGTTCGGCGGAGGCAAGACGGGTAACGATCAGCGCCACCTTCGCCTTGTTACCCAACAGTCCAGCGAGTTCGTTGTCGAAGCCGAGCGAGGGGTCGACCACGTCGGCCATGGCCTCGTTCACCGCATCCGCAACGGACCCGGTGACGTCGTCGGTCATAGGCTGGCCGGAATCAGCGGAAGCCTTATCAGCCGTATCATCATTCGCGTCGGAATCGGACTTCGCTGAAGCAGCGTCCGCTGTTTTATCGGCATCACTGGTATCACTGGCATCGCCGGATACCGAATCGTCCGCGAATTCTTTCTCGAATCCGGCGAGCGCAGCCTCAAGCTCCTCGTCGGAGAAGTGCGATTCGTCCGGATCGAACTTGTCGTCGGTCATCACAGGGCTCCCTTGGTGCTGGGCACGCCGTCTACACGCGGGTCGATTTCCACGGCGAAGCGCAGCGCACGGGCCAGCGCCTTGAATTCGGCTTCAGCGATGTGGTGCGGGTCGCGGCCGGCGAGCACCTGCATGTGCAGGCAGATGCCGGCGTGGAAGGCGATGGATTCCATGACGTGGCGGACCAGCGAGCCGGTGAAATGGCCGCCAATCATGCAGAATTCGTAGCCTTCGGGCTCGCCGCTGCACACGCAGTACGGGCGGCCGGAAATGTCGACCACGGCCTTGGCCAGCGCCTCGTCGAGCGGCACGGTGGCGTCGGCGAAGCGGCGGATGCCTTTCTTGTCGCCGAGAGCCTGCTTCAGAGCTTCGCCGAACACGATGGCCGTATCTTCCACAGTGTGGTGCACGTCGATGTCGGTGTCGCCGTGGGCGTGGATGGTCAGGTCGATCAGCGAATGCTTGCCGAGCGCGGTCATCATATGGTTGTAGAACGGCACGGATGTATCGATATCGGTTTTGCCGGTGCCGTCGAGGTTCAGTTCGAGGTCGATGTGTGATTCGGTGGTTTCGCGGACGATGTGCGCGGTTCTTGCCATCATGTCTCCTGTGTGATTCGTCATATTGGATTGCGGCGGGACTCGAATCGCTTCGGGTCTCGCCGCAATCGGAAAGAAACGTCCCTTATGCTGCTTCCACTATACGAAGCACTTCAACAAGGGCGTTACGGAAGGTTTCCATCTCCTCGTCGGTGCCCATGCACACGCGCAGCCAACCGTCCGGTCCGACCACGCGGATGAGTACGCCGCGCTTCAGGAGCTCGTCGAAGATGGCTTCACGCTTGTCGAAGTGCCCGCCGAACAGCAGGAAGTTCGAGCCGGATTCGGCCACTTCAAGCGGCTGGTCCTTGTAGGTCTGTTCCTTGAGCCATGCGGCGGTGGCCTCGCGGGTTTCGCGCAGGTGCTCGACACGGCTCAGCTGCTCGTCGGTGTGTTCGAAGGCGGCCAGTGCGGCGGCCTGAGTCACGGCGGACAGGTGGTACGGCATACGTACGATACGCATGCAGTCGATGATGCCCTTGGACGCGGCCAGGTAGCCGACTCGCGCACCGGCGAAGGCGAAGGCCTTGCTCATGGTGCGGCTGACGGCCAAGTTCGGGTGGTCCTTGATCAGGCTCACGGCGCTCGGGGTGCCGGGCTTGCGGAATTCCACGTACGCTTCGTCGATGACGAGAATCGGGTGCACGCCCTCGCCCGCGCCGACCACTTCAGCGGTTTCGCAGGCGGCGAGAATACGTTCGATATCCTCCATCGGCAACGGGGTGCCGGTCGGGTTGTTCGGACTGGTGAGCAGCACCATCGAGGGCTTGACCTCGGCGATGGCCTCAAGCACCTTGTCGACGTTCAACGTGAAGTCGGCGTTGCGGTGGGCGAGCTTCCAACCGGTGAAGGTGTCGCGAGCGTACTCCGGGTACATGGAGTACGTCGGGTCGGCACCGAGTGCGGTGCGGCCCGGGCCGCCGAAAGCCTGGAACAGCTGGAGCATGATCTCGTTGGAGCCGTTCGCGCCCCACAGCTCGTCCACGTCCAGACGGGTACCGGATTCACGGGCCAGGTAATCGGAGAATGCCTGACGCAATTCAATGTGCTCACGGTCCGGGTATCGGTTGAGTGTGGGGGCGATTTCACGCACACGCTTGGCGATGGTGTCGCATACGGCCGGGTCCGGCGCATACGGGTTCTCGTTGACGTTCAGGCACACCGGCACGTCCAGCTGGGGAGCGCCGTACGGCTCCTCACCGATCAGGTCGTTGCGCAGCGGCAGGTTTTCGGGAATCGAGCTCATCGCAGACCGGCTCCCTTCTCCTGCTCGCGCAGGGTGGCCTTGTCATACGGATCCTTGACGAAGCGGGAGAGCACGCACTCGCCGTGGGCGGGCAGGTCCTCGGACACCGCGAAGGCGTTGATGCGGGCGGCGAGAGCCTTGAGGCCTTCCTCGTCGTATTCGATGACTTCGACCGGCTTCATGAACGTGTGCACGCCGAGGCCTGCGGCGAAGCGGGCGGTGCCGCCGGTGGGCAGCACGTGGTTGGAACCGGACATGTAGTCGCCCAGCGGCACCGGGGAGTACGGGCCGCGGAAGATGGCACCGGCGTTCTTGATGCGCTTGACGACAGCATCGGCATCCTTGGTCTGAATCTCAAGGTGTTCGGCGGCGTAGGCGTTGGCCGCGTCGATGGACTGGTCAAGACCGTCGGTCAGCACGATGGCAGACTGGGTGCCGGACAGCGACGTGTGGACGCGCTCGGCGTGCTCGGTACGCGGCACGCGGTACTTGAGGTTCTCCTGCACCTTGTCGGCAATCTCGGTGGAGTCGGTGAACAGCACGGAACCGGCGAGCTCATCATGCTCGGCCTGGCCGATGAGGTCGGCGGCCAACAGGCTCGGGTTGGCGGTTTCATCGGCGATGATGCCGATTTCGGTGGGGCCGGCGACCGCGTCGATGCCCACGAATGCGGAGACCAGCGACTTGGCGGTGGCCACGAAGATGTTGCCCGGGCCGGTGATCTTGTCAACCGGATCGCACAGGATGTCGCCGTCCTGCGGCTCGCTGCCCTTGGCGCCGTATGCGAACATGGCGATGGCCTGGGCGCCGCCGACCGCGTATACCTCGTCAACACCGAGGATGGCGCAGGTGGCGAGGATGGTCTTGTTCGGTAGGCCTTCCTCATTGTCGCGGGCGGGCGGGGTGGCGATGGCCAACGATTCGACGCCGGCGGCCTGGGCCGGCACAGCGTTCATGATGACGGAGCTCGGGTAGACGGCCTTGCCGCCGGGCACATACAGGCCGACGCGCTGAATCGGAATCCAGCGTTCGGCCACGCGGGCGCCTTCGGCGAGGTCGGTGTAGAAGTCCTTCGGCACCTGGTTGGCGGCCACGGCGCGGGCGCGGCGCACCGATTCCTCGATGGCGGCGCGCACTTCGGAGTCGAGCGTGGTCAGGGCGTCCTTGATCGCCTCGACCGGCACGCGCAGGTTTTTCGGGCGCACGTGATCGAACTTCTCATCGAAGTCGCGCAGGGCCGCGGCACCGCGTTCCTTGACATCGTCCAGAATCGGACGCACCAGATCGGTGGCTTCGGAAGTGCCCATTGCAGCACGCGGCATCGCGGCGAGCAGTTCGGCACGGGACAGGTTCTGACCACGCAGGTCAATGATTTGCATGATGTTCTCACTCATAACGCCCCATCGTACCAACGTGCGGGGCCTAAGCGGCGAGGAACGCCCATGTTCACCCGTATCGTGAGATTATCGTGCGTGATGTGGATTCGTGATGCAGGTTATTGACGCACGCCAAATGCCCGAGCGGTCTCATCGATAATCGGCATGTCATGTACGGCGACGTGACTCACTTCGGACCATCGCGGACCAATGGCTAATTGCTCAACCAAGGCTTGCACTGCGTCGCTACTGCCTTGTGCTTCCAGCTCAACCGAGCCATCGCGGCAATTGCGCACCCAGCCCTGTACACCAAGTCGACGTGCCTGAGTCACCGTAAAATAACGGAATCCCACGCCTTGCACCAGTCCGGTGACCGCTATATGTTTGCGGACCAAATTCGCTGATTGCCTCATGATGCTCAGTTCCTAATCCATCGTTCGCAGCATCGGGTAGAGGCTCAGGAATCGCCGGTATGCGTCGGCATATGTGCGTGCGGTGTCAGGATTCGGCTGGTATACAGTGCATTCGCATACTGATTGCAGCAGGTCTGGTACATTGAATACCAACGAGGCCATTGCCACTGCTGGCAGAATATCGGCATTGGCGAACACTTCGATGGGATGCTCCAACACATCGGCCAGAATCTGGCACCACGCATTTTCTCTGGCTCCGCCGCCAATCAGGGAAATCTCGCTGGGTTTGGCGTCAAAACTTTCCATACCTTGACGAATGGAGAAGGCCACGCCCTCAAGCGCGGCACGCATCATGTCTGCCTTGGTGGTGTCTGGATCGAGGCCTACATAGGCCCCGCGAATATTCGGGTTCATTACGGGGAACCGCTCCCCCACCAGATATGGCAGGCACATCACACCGTTGGAGCCGGGTTTGGATGTTTCGATAAGCTGATGTGCTTCCGCGTAATCGCCATCAGCGAATACGCCGGTAACCCATTTATGCACGTCACCGGCGTTGAGGAATGGCACGGCATTCACGAAGACTTCTTCCACACCAAATGCCAGATTCGCAGCACCGGGCTTGCCGGTGAACGGTTCGGGCGAAACGGTGGCGATCCAACCTGAGGTGCCGATATTGATGTTGTATTGACCAGGGCGGCTGACACCGCTGGCCAGCGTGGTGGCACCCGCATCGCCAATGCCCGCGTATACCGCAGTTCCGGCGGAGAAACCGGTGCGTTGTGCAGCGGATTCCGTCACTGTGCCAATGTTGTCTTGCGGATTGTGCAGGTGTGGCAACATGGCCATGTCGATTCCTGCGGCCTCGCACAATTCGGCATCCCATTGGCCATTACGGATATTCATGGCACCGGCTGTGGAACAAGCCGCCACATCGCCCACGCATTCGCCGGTCAATTGGGCGATCAAGTAGTCCTTGGAACTGATCAATACATGACGAATGCACGCGTACGTTTCCGGCTCGTGTTCACGCAGCCACATCAACTTGGGCAACGGCAAGCAGCCTTCGAGCCGGTTGCCAACGGTGTTCAGGAAACGTTCTACTCCACCCTGATATGTCTTGGCGAGTTGCTTGGCCTGTTCCTCGGCTCGGCCATCCGAATACAGAATGGCATTGCGGACGGGATTGAGCTCGCCGTTCAAAGCAATAACATCCTGCATCTGACCGCTGAAAATGATGCCACGAATGCGAGTCACATTGAATTCTGACTCGGATTGCCGCGCCTGCTCAATCATGTGCCTGGAGGCCGAGCAGAAAGCTTGCCACCATTGATCGGGGTTCTGTTCCCGATAGTCGCCGTTGATAATAAGGTTAAGCTCACTACTCGCACTGGCTACGATACGGCCTTGCCTATCAACCAAGGCACCCTTCAACGCCGTGGTCCCTGCATCGAATGCAGCCACATATTCCTCTGCCAAGTGCTCTCCCCTTCAATCTGGGTTGTGATTCTACTGGTTATTATCGTAGCCGCTTACTCGTTGCATTCATTAGGTCGATTTCACGTTCATTAGGTCGGTATGCCGTAAGACGGCTCTTCAGGAATGGCGTAATGACTGGGTTCTGATGCCGAAGACCCTGGACCCATTGACCTAATGAATGCAATAATGACCTAATGAACGAGAATCACGCCATCATTACGCAATTCTTTGCCCGCGAAACGCGGCTCATTGCATCGTCTTGTTTCTAAAATAGGAAATTGAATGAACACTACGAATAGTGAGGCATTATGGCAATTCAATCGACAATTATGCTGAACAACGGCACTGTCATCCCGCAGGTGGGCTTGGGCGTATTCCAGACACCGGATGGTGATACTACAGTGAACGCGGTGCAGACGGCTCTGGAGAATGGCTACCGTCATATCGATACCGCAATGATTTACCGCAACGAAGCCTCAGTAGGTGAAGGTATTCGCCGTGCTGGTGTGCCGCGCAGCGATTTCTTCTTGACCACCAAGCTGTGGAATGACGATATTCGCGCACGCCACGGCAAGGATGCATTCCAAGAAAGCCTCGACCGCTTGGGCGTGGATTATGTGGATCTGTATCTGATTCACTGGCCGGCAGACGGCTGGCAGCAGGCCTGGGATGACTTGCAGGAGATTTATGCCTCTGGCCGTGCCAAGGCCATTGGCGTCAGTAACTTCCAAAAGCATCATATTGATGAGCTGCTGACCCACAGCGATATGGTACCTGCCGTAGACCAGATTGAGTCTTCCCCACAATTCACCAATCAAGAGCTCATTGGCCAGCTGCGTGCCAAGGGCATCGCAACCGAGGCTTGGAGTCCGCTCGGCGGTACCGGCGGCAACCTGCTGAGCAACCCAGTATTGGCCGAGATCAGTGCCAAGTACGGCAAGTCACCTGCCCAAGTGGTGATTCGCTGGCACATCCAGCGCGGTATCGTCGTGCTGCCGAAATCCACTCATGCCGAGCGTATCAAGCAGAACTTCGAGGTCTTCGACTTCAACCTATCAGTCGATGATATGACCGCCATCTCCGCCATCAACACCGGCAAGCGCAACGGTGCTGATCCTGACAATTTCAATTTCTAGACCTTTATCGGTCCAGATACGCAAAGAGGGAACTCTCCGTCATTGGAGGGTTCCCTCTTCTATATGCTTTCGATTCGGCCACACCCTAGGTGCGAGAGCCTATGTCTTGTTGGTTTCGGATATAGGGGAAGCCCCGGTACCTTTGAGGGGTATCGGGGCTTCCTGTACGTGTGGTGCGGCGGCGTGCTACTCTCCCACACCCTGTCGGGTGCAGTACCATCGCCGTGCC
>OKHM01000458.1_pt1 | contig 13709 bp, 11 predicted proteins | sample 1612121 | NCBI WGS metagenome assembly OKHM01 (sample SAMN04436777, study PRJEB24849) | human gut metagenome | biome: human gut; feature: NICU; material: stool | host: Homo sapiens | place: USA: Saint Louis, MO | collected 2011-03-27
ACGAGCATGGTGCCGAAGTAGCTGGCGTCGGCCAGCTGCTTGCGGGCCTGCTCCTCGGTCATGCCCTTCTTGGCACGCAACTCGCACAGCTTGGCGACCATGGGCTTCAGCACGTTCTCGTCGTCCATAGCCTGGAAGCGGGCGCGCTCCAAGTAGTTCAGGCCCAGTTCCTTGCCGCGAGCCAGAATGGCGTCCTTGTTGCCCACGATGATGAGGTTCACGATCTCGCGCTCAAGCAGGTAGTCGGCCGCCTTGATGATGCGGTCCTCCTCGCCTTCGGGCAGCACGATGGTCTTCTTGTTGCTCTTGGCCTTGCCGAGCAGGCCGAACTGGAAGGCGTACGGGGTGATGGGCGCGGTGACGTCCACATCGAGCGCGGCGAGCACTTCATCGGTGGGAGCGTTCTTACGGAAGGTCTCCAGCGCCAGATCCTTGGTGGATTCATCGGTGAACGGCACCTGCGGCAGAGTCCAGACCGGCAGGCCGTACTTGGCGAGGGTCTCCTTAACGGAGAAAGCGTGGCGCGGCTCGCATCCGGTCACGAAGATGCCGAGCACCTTGTTGCCAGCGGCCTCCATGCCCTCGATGGACAGCTTGACGGTCTCGTCGAGCTCGTGCGGCCAACGGTCGATGGTGCACACGGCTAGGAACACGCCGGCCTTCAGATCAGCGGCGACATTCGCGTCGAATTCATAGTTGGTCGGATCGTTGACGTGGGACTTGTCGGTGCCCACGATCAGGGCGGCGTCCGCGCGGGAAACGTCCATGGCATCGTTGAACGCGCCGACGATATCGCCACGGGCGGTGTCCTTATCCTCGCGCACCTTGTGCACATCGAGGCCGGTGGACAGGGCCACGCCGAGTCCGGCATTGGAGGCGGCGAGCAGGATCGGGGTGAATTCGTCATGGTTGGACACAGCAGGGCGGAACACCATGGTCTTGTACTTGGAAGTCAATGCGTTGAGCATGCCGTAAGCGACGACGTTGCGGCCATTGGCGCCTTCAGGGCTGGCGATATATACACGGGTGACGGTCACGATGTTTTTGTCTCCTTTGATGATCAACACGATAGGGACCACACCTCATTGTAGTGGCGATTACTGTTATCGCTCACGTCGGTGTCGCGCCAATCGGAAGAGCGTCCCCTTGGCGACGCTTTCCGGGGAATGTTGCGCAAAAGTCGGCCGATAGGCCAGAAAACGAGAAAGGCCGGTGCATGAAGCACCGGCCTTGATTGTGGAGCTAGGGGGATTCGAACCCCCGACCCTCTCCATGCCATGGAGATGCGCTACCAGCTGCGCTATAGCCCCGTTTTCAATTGTTGGCCCGTTGTTTGGACCTCGTATACATTACGACGAGATGTCGATTCTGGCAAAAGCCGGCGTGTCGCCAAATGGCAAAAGTGGGATTTGGCGACACTTTTTGGCTTGTTTCCGCCATTATTCAGGCATTGGGTTATTCAATTACTGTTTGAACGGTTTTTCGAATACACTGAACCTGTTGGCTCAGCAGGGGAGCCGTGACATGATCAGCGTTCGCGTTCCCACTCGTCGGTGTCGGCGATGGCCGGACCGTGATTGTAGTCCAGCAGACGCCAGCGCACAGTGCCATCGGGATTGTCCATCGGCACCAAGCGCACCCAGTGCGCATTACGCAATGAAACCACCGTAGAAAAGGTCGGATCGATTGCAGAAATGCCCAACAGGGTCTGCAATGTCTGCGCAATCCATGCGCCGTGCGAGAACACGAACAGGTCCGTGTCGTCTCCGGCACGCGTGGACCAGTCCTCAAGAGCCTCCACGCCGCGCTTGCCCACAGCTTCCTTGGGCTCGGCACCATACTTCAGCTCGCCGCCCCGAGACTCCATCCAGGAACGGAAGTCCTCGGGGTAGCGTTCGGCCAGTTCGGCCACGGCATGGCCATCCCAATCACCGAAGCTGCGTTCACGGACGCGACGATCATCGACGGGCTCGATTCCATCCAATACGTCGGCGAAAGCTTGCGCGGTGGCGTGCGCACGCTTCAAATCGGAGCAGACAATGAACCGGTGGTTGATTTCCTGCCGACGATCGACGTACAGGCTTTTCAAGGCCGCGGCGGTCTGCTTGACCTGCCATTCACCCACGGCGTCCAGCGGAATGTCGACCTGGCCTTGGAGCTTGTGAGCGGCGTTGTAGGAGGTGCGTCCATGACGGATAAGGAAAACGGAACGAACATGATTGGTCATAGTGACGATCCTTTCGGTTCCAGTGAGGAAACAGGAAAAAGGGGAGGGCTGCCTGATGCCGTCAATGACGTTCGGCAACAGGCAGCCCGACACGCGAATATCAGCGAATATCAGCGTTATGTGATTCGCACGTTACGCGGTGGTGACGGCAGCATCTTCCGCATGCTCCGCCGTTTCCGGGTGTGCGAGTTCAAGATCGATGGCCGGGCAGTCGCGCCAGAGTCGTTCGAGCCCGTAGAATTCGCGCGATTCCTCGTGCATGACATGAACCACGAAATCACCGTAGTCAAGCAGCACCCACTGGCCCTCGGTCAGGCCCTCGCGCGAGCGCGGCTGGCGGCCGGAGCACTTAAGGAACAGGTCCTTTTCGATTTCCTCGGCCACGGCCAGCACCTGGCGCTCGTTGGAGGCGCCGGCGATCATCATGATGTCGGTGATGCCGAGCAGGTCGGCTACGTCGAAGGCCACGATGTCGGTGGCTTTGATACGGTCCGCGGCCTCGGCGGCCACGCGGACGGCGTTGATGGAATCCTGAAGTGCGGGCATGGTTCAGCGCTCCCAGGCGGGCTTCCAGCCCTCGACGTTGTGTTGCGTATTCTCGGAGTAGACCATCGTGTCGCTCGGCACGGCGTGGCGCACCACGGAACCGGCGCCGGTGGTCACATTGTTGCCCACTTCAACCGGGGCCACGAACAGGTTGCCGGCACCCACGTGGCAGCCGGAGCCGATGGTGGTGCTGTTCTTGTGCACGCCGTCATAGTTGGCGGTAATGGTGCCGCCGCCGATGTTGGTGTGGTCGCCGAGCTGGGCGTCGCCCACGTAGCTCAGGTGCGGCACCTTGGTGCCGTTGCCGATGTGCGCCTTCTTCATTTCGACGAACGCGCCGGCCTTGGCATCCTCGCCGAACTCGTTGCCCGGGCGCAGGTAGGTCCACGGGCCGATGTTCGTGCGTGCGCCGATGTGCGATTCCTGCACGCGGGAACGCTCGACCACGGCACCTTCGTCCACGGTTGTGTCAATGAGGGTGGTGTACGGGCCGACGATGGCGTCCTCGCCGACCACCGTGTGGCCTTGCAGGAAGGAGCCGGGCAGGATGGTGGCGTCGCGGCCGATCTGGACATCGTCCTCGATCCAGGTGGTTTCCGGGTCGAGAATGGTCACGCCGTCGCGCATCCAGCGCTCGCAGACGCGGCGGTTGTAGGTCTTGGACAGCGCGGCCAGCTGCACGCGGTCGTTCACGCCTTCGACGGTGAGCGGATCCGGAGCGGCGAACGCGCCGACCTTGCCAGCGGCCTTGGCGGTTTCCAGCGCGTCGGTCAGATAGAACTCACCCTGCGCGTTGTTCGACTTCAGTCCGGCGATTGCCTCGGTAAGCACGGAAGCCTCGAACACGTAGACTGAGGTGTTCACTTCCTGCACGGCGAGTTCGCTGCGGTTGGCGTCTTTCTGCTCGACGATGCGCAGCACGTTGCCTTCGCGATCGCGGATGATGCGGCCGTAGCCGGTCGGGTCATCGAGGATGGTGGTGAGCACAGTGGCGCCGTTGCCGGAGGCGGTGTGGAATTCGACCAGACGGTGCAGCGTCTCGCTGTCGAGCAGCGGCATGTCGGAGGCGGCGATCAGCACCGGGCCATCGACCTTGCCAGCCTCGGTGAGCTGTGCCATTGCGCACTGCACGGCGCGGCCGGTACCGGGAATGTCGTCCTGGTTCACAATGGTGACCTGCTCGTCATAGGAGCGGGCGGCTTCGGCGACGCGCTCGGCCTGGAAGTGCACGACCACGGCCAGCGTGTCGGGATTCAGGACGGCCACCGAATCCATGACCCTGTTCAGGAAGGTCTTGCCTGCAAAAGCATGCAGCACCTTCGGCTTGTTGGAACGCATGCGGGTACCCTCGCCGGCTGCGAGGACGATGGCTGCGGATAATGCCATAACTGACGTATTCCCTTCGATCGGAATGTCTATTGAGGGTGGAAACACCTCAAAACAATAGACGGCCGCCCGGATGTCGAGCGGCCGTCAGCCGTTCCCCCACCTGGACTCGAACCAAGACAAAGGGTTCCAAAGACCCGTGTGCTGCCATTACACCATGGGGGAGTCGTGGGCTTTCGGCCCACAAGTGTTCATTTATACCATATTGTCGGTATTTACCGAAAGACTACGCCATGTCGCGTCTCGCATCGTGTGCTTTCCACGAACAAACACGCACGTGATCAGGCAAACAGGAAGCCTTGACCGTGGTGCTCGGGGTAGGTGTCGAACAGTTCGGCGACCGAGCCGTCCTCGAATACGGCGCGGATGGCGCTGGCCAGCAGCGGGGCGATCGACAGGACGGTCAAGCCATCCCAGCGCTTTTCCTCGGGAATCGGCACGGTGTCGGTCAGCACGACCTCGCGCGCACCGCAGTTCTTGAGTCGCTCGACGGCCGGGCCGGAGAGCACGCCATGCGTGGCGACCACGGTCACCGATGGTACCGGCGGTGTCGATCAGGTCATCGACAAGCACGCAGTCCTTGCCGGCAACGTCGCCGACCACACGGTTGGCGACCGCCTGGTTCGGGCGGGTGATGTCGCGCGTCTTGTGCACGAAAGCGAGCGGACCGCCGCCGAGACGCTGCGCCCACTGCTCGGCCACGCGAATGCGGCCGGCGTCGGGGGAGACGACGGCGACGTTGTCGAGATGGCCCTGGAAACGATCACGGATGTAGTCGACCAGCACTGGCATGGCCACCAGATGATCGACCGGGCCGTCGAAGAAGCCTTGGGACTGCGCGGCATGCAGATCGACCGACATGATACGGTCGGCACCGGCGGTCTTCAGCAGGTCGAACACCAGACGGCAGGAGATGGGCTCGCGGCCGCGGTGCTTCTTGTCCTGACGGGAGTAGCCGAGCAACGGGCAGACCGCAGTAATGGAACGGGCCGAGGCGCGCTTCAATGCGTCGATCATGATGAGCTGCTCCATGATCGCCTTGTTGATGGGCTTGTAGTGGCTTTGCAGCACGAACACATCGGCGCCACGCACCGATTCAGTGTAGCGCACGTACATCTCGCCGTTGGCGAAATCGTATGCGGTGGTTTCAAGGACGTCGATGCCGAGCTGCTCGGCGACATCCTCAGCCAACTTCGGATGAATCCTTCCCGTAACGAGAATAAGATTCTTATCGGGCTTTCCTTCAAGGATTGCGCTCACCATGTCTCCCAACGTGTGGTCTCGTTGATGCAGTCTTCAGCATAGCCGTTCTTCACGACCGGTTGGACAACTCAGCGTTGCCTGCCGTTCACCTGCCGCTTGCGATCCATTGTTCGATGGTCTGTCTGACCGCCTTTGCATAGATATCGCTATCCATGCTCGGGTGGATGCCGTCGGAGCCGAGCACCTGCGCGTTCGCGTTGGCTGTGGCATCCCAATCCACCAGCACCACATTGTCCGGATGTGCGGCCGCATAGTCGGCAAGCACCTGGTTGGTAGGTGGAATCCACGTACGGTCTCCGTGGGCATTGACCAGTACCAGCACGCGGTCGGGGCCGATCATATTACGAATCTGGTCCAACTGATCGGGGGTGATTGCCGAATTGGTGCCAAGGCCGATCAACACCCACTGCCGCAGACTGCCGGCGGACAGAGCGTTGCCGATGAGTTCGGGGGCGACCATGATGGAGCGGGAAACGCTCGCGTCGGTCTGAATGCCGGGGAAGACTTCCGAAAGGCCCTGTGATGAGGCCAGCATCACCGAATCGCCTATGGCGGTAATCTGATCGCCGGTGGGCATCTCATACTTGGGCTTGGGCGGTGCCGGCACGGCATGGCGCAGCAGCACGTGTTCGGTTTTCTGCATACGTTCCAGTTGTGCGGCCTGTTGCTCCAGCTGGATCTGCATGGCGGTTTTCGCAGGTGCATGAGCAATGCCCTGCACGCAGCCGACCAACGACAGCACCAGGATAACGTCAACGGCAATAACCCGGGCCACATGATTCTTCTTGTTCGTGCGAAGGGGCACCACGACGGATATCACCGAGTGCGTTGCCGCCGGTTTCTCCACCATCAGCCAGGAAATCATCACCGCAATGGCGGTGAGCAACGCGGTCATGATGAGAGGCCAAGGCCCTACTGCCTTGAAGATCTTCGGGGCAAGGGCGCTGGAAAGAATCCACAACGGCCAGTGCCACAGGTAGATGCCGTACGAATACTTGCCGAGGGAGGCCAATGGCTTGAACACCATGAGGCTTTGCATCCAGGAATCGTCGGAGATGGTACCGGCAATCAGCAGCACGGACAACAAGCTGGACAATATGATGCCACCGCGGAAGGCGAATGCATCCTGTTTGCCGATAACCGCCATGGTGACCAAGGCAATCAGGCTGAGGAACGCCAATACCGGTGCCGCCGCATTCCAGATGCGATGCTCCACGGGAATCTGAGGTAACGGAGCCCGATGTGCGGCTGCCGAAGCGCTCGAGCTAATGGTGCGGGGCATCGGCACAGCCCTCTGGCGAGCGTGGCCCAACTGAGGAGCGGTGACCCACCAGGCGAGAGCCACACCCAGCATCAGGCCCATGCTGTGGGTATCGGTGCCGAAGTAGACGCGGGTGGGGTCGCCTTTGGGCACATACATCACCCACATGGCGATACTGCTGAACGCCGCGAGTCCCAGTGGGATGAGTGAAGGCAGTTTCGTCTGGCGGAGCTTCCACATCAGCCAGACGATGAACGGCACGATGACGTAGAACTGCATGAGCACGCCAATGAACCACAGATGGCGAAACACCTGCGGGTTCATTTGGTCGAAATAGCTTTGGCCTCCGGCAATGGCGTACCAGTTGTAGCAGCCCAGCAGCACGGTGATGACTTGGTCGCGGATGGAAACTAGAATGTCGTGATCGAACAGCCAGCCGACGGAGACGATGACCGGAATCAGCAGAAACAGCGCCGGATAGAGACGCACTGCACGCTTGGGAATATATCGCACGAGATTCAGCGATCCGGTTTTCGCCAGAGAACGAATCAAACTGACGGCAATCAGGAATCCAGAGACGGTGAAGAACACGTCGACTCCGTAGAATCCGCCTGGCAGCCGTTGCTGCATGCAGTGGTACAGCACAATGGCTATCAGCGCTAGTCCTTTAATACCGTCTAAACCCACGAACCGCTTCACGGATAATCCTTCTCTTTCCGTAGTGCTGATGGCATTTCCCGTTCTCTCCAACAAACGGAAAACAAGCCCAGCATGGCCGAGGGGAGAGACAATGCGACAGCAGCGAATCGTCAGGCCGCATGCTGCATGATTACCGGCTTGACGATTCACGGCATACCGCGCTTATCGGTGGCGCTTACCGGTGATACAGACTCACCCGTTCGTACTTCGGTTCGCAGCACACGTTGATGCCGAGTTTGCGATACAGCGCCTCGTCCGTGGATGAGATGATAACGGAGAAGAAGGCGTCGCAGCCCCGCAACTGTTTGAGCCCGTCAATGACGCGAGCGGCCACAGGACTGGTGGCGCTGGTGATTGACAATGCAATCAGCGTCTCATCCGAGTGCAAGCGTCGGTTCACGCTGTTGAGATGTTCGGTTTTCAGCCGACAGATGGGTTCGATGGCGGCATCGTCGATTACCGGAATGGTTTCGTCAACACCGGTGACGGCCTTGAGCGCGTGCATCAGCAGCGCGCTGGCCGCGCCCAACAGGTCGCCGGTTTTGCCGGTGACCACATGGCCATCGGGCAGCACCATGGCACCAGCCGGGGCACCGGTGGCGGCTTCCTTCTCAAGGGCCACGGCGCGGGCGGGAGAAAGATCGGGGGTCACGCCGGCCCGGTTCATGATGGAGCGCAGCCGCTCCACCTGTTCCTCGCCAGTGCCGGTGCGCTTCAAGTGCACGGCGGCGGCGAAGTAGCGGCGCACGATTTCCAGACGCGCGGCATCGCGGCAGGCATCGTCGTCCACAATGGCGTATCCGGCCATGTTGACGCCCATATCGGTGGGGCTCTGATAGGGGCTTTCGCCCATGATGCGCTCCATCATGGCTTTGAGCACGGGGAATGCTTCGACGTCGCGGTTGTAGTTGACGGTGGTCTCGCCGTACGCCTCCAGATGGAAGGGGTCGATGATATTGGCATCGTCGAGGTCGACGGTGGCAGCCTCGTACGCGATGTTCACGGGATGGTTCAGCGGAAGATTCCAGATGGGGAACGTCTCGTATTTGGCGTAGCCGGCGTCGATGCCGCGCTGGTGCTCGTGGTAGAGCTGGCTCAGGCAGGTGGCGAGTTTGCCGGAGCCGGGGCCGGGCGCGGTGACCACGACGAGCGGCCGGGTGGTCTCGATGTACTCGTTCTTGCCGTATCCGTCGTCTGAAACGATGCGTTCGATGTCGTGCGGGTATCCGGCGATCGGGTAGTGCAGGCGGCAGGTGACGCCGAGTTGCTCGAGGCGGTGGCGGTAGGCGTCGGCGGCGGGCTGATTGGCGTATTGGGTGAGCACTACGGAGCCGACGAGGAAGCCGCGGGAATGGAACACGTCGATGAGTCGCAGCACGTCTTCGTCATACGGGATGCCGAGATCGCCGCGGGTCTTGCCTTTTTCGATATGGTTGGCGTTGATGGCGATGACGATTTCCACATCGTCCACCAGACTTTCCAACATGCGGAACTTGGTGTCCGGCTCAAAGCCGGGCAGCACGCGCGAGGCGTGGTAGTCGTCGAAGAGCTTGCCTCCGAATTCCAGATAGAGTTTGCCGCCGAATTGCGCGATGCGCTTTCTGATGTTGGCGGCTTGCAGCTCGATGTATTTTTCGTTGTCGAATCCCTGGCGCATAGAGGTCGGCATCCCTTTCCGAACGACGTCGTAAACGGAAAAATTATACCGGACGTCGTCGGCAACAAAAAATGGGATTCCCCGATGGGGAATCCCATTCGTCATAGAGAGCAATTACTCCCGAGGAATGTTGAACAGGGGTTTGCATGGCTCCCAAAAACGCGCTGGTCGAAACGTTGCCGACGACGCGTGCGCTCGAAGAGTATGCACGGGTGGCTTTGCGGTGATTTCCCAGACCGTTCGTTGCTAGGCGAGATATTTCTTTTTCCAGGCCTTCTTTCGGGCGTAAGCGTTTTCTGTCATGTCGGAGTAGTCGTAATCAACTTTGAACTTGCCGTTGGAATGGAGAATAAGCGTCATCGATCCCCATCTCTTTTCGGGCTTAAGCGCGGCCCTTTCAGGTTCAATGAACTTGTTGATAGCCATAAAGTTTTTCATCAAGGATGCCCTCGAAACGCCTTTTTGGTCAAAGCATTTAACGAAGTCGTCTTTTCCGCTGCCAGCAACGTAATACTCAATAGAGAACGCACCCTCGGCGTACTCGGCGTAAAACACGACCTTGCTCCAGTCTTCGGGGAGGGTTTCCTCAAGAATTGAAGCTATCCCTTGTAGCATCTTCTTTTCACTCATTACATTTCCTTTGCAGTGTTAAGAAGAAACGTAACCGTCTCTTCGCCGTCAATAATGTCCGTGATAGCAAACGAGCTAGGCCTGAATGACCCGCCCTCATAAAGTGGCTCAACCTTGAAGAACACTTCAGCGCCATCAGCCAAAGCATCGGCGCATTTTTGCTCGATTGCTGCATAGGCTTTTGGTTAACCTCGCCGCCCATGGCGACAATATTCTCAAGGCCATTTGATCCATTGAATCGATCGGCAATCAGATGGCCTCTTTGATCAAAAAGCTCTTCAAACCCTTTTCCGATTGACTGGATAGTGTCCTTGATGGTCAAACGACCTTCGTGGGTCTTTAGTTGTAAGAAGCCTTCGGCCGATTCGACCCTACCCATTGCATCGGTAACGTATTTATACCCATTGATCTCATAGCTCATGTTCGGAACGAGGTCGTCGCCAACGCGGTAAAGCTGCCCGAGATCGTCGGTTGCACACTTCACGCCGTCGATCGCAAACTCGTTATTGGGAAGCAGTCGGTCGCCTTCGTAAATTGCCTTTCCGGCATCATCCAGAATTCGTGAGCTTGCGCCCGATTCTGCTGCCTTTGAGGCAAGAAAGTTATTTAGACCTCGTCCGGCAAGAAGCGTTGCTGCCGTAACAGTTCCCGCAACGACTTCTCCGACGATATCCTCCTGAGATATCTCACCGTCTTCAGCGCCGGCTTCCAAGCTCTTTCCCATTTCGTCAAGAACGAGTACAGCCCCAGCAGCGAGTGCTGCAGGGGCAGAAGCGGTGACGGCTACGGCACCAAGCGCAACTTCAGTGGCGATTTCGCCTCCAGTTTCGACATAGTCTCCGATTTCCCGTATCTGCTCATCGGCTTCCATGAAGTCGCCCCAGGCGTTGGCTGCATCGTCAACAGCGTGTGTTTGCGCGGTTTTCACCGCTGCTTCTTCGTCTTCGGCCAGTAGTTCAATATTCGATTGAACACCGACATATGCGTTTTCTCCAACGTCGGCAACTCCAAGTACGAACCTGCCGCCAAGATAAGCTCCGTTCCTTGCGCCATCGCGGACAGTTTCGCCTGCAGCGTTGAGTGTTGGCTCGCATGCTTTCCAGGCGTCATCTGCGGCTTCTTGAACTGTTGAAATGCTCGCGGTTAGGACATCGCCGGAAGAAATATCCCGCCATGCGGCATCTGCACAATCAGCAACGGTGCGTTGCGCCTCCTCGAAGGCCAATCTCGTTTCGGTCGTATCCGGCATTAATTGCTCTATATTTTCAAACGCCATTTAGATCACCGGCCTTGTTTGAGATAAGACCGCTGATACTTCGGCGAGTGCTGAGGCCTTTTCCGTTGTCTCGATGCCGGTACCCCTCTTTCTCAGCTCGTTGAGATGAGCGTTAAACATCGACTGAATGAACAGGTATTGGATTGGTCCCCAGCTTTCGGGTGAGGAGTCATCTTCGAATTTCCAGCTTGAAAGCAGATGGGAGCAAAGCCTCTCTTTGAGGCTGTCGGCAGATAAATCCCTGGCGTCGTCGAGGATGCGTCCAATATTGAAATACCTATAAGCACACCATTCAAACAGTGGCTTCCTCGAGGACAGAGGAGTCCCTGCCATCTCAATCAAGCGTGCCTTCATGGAGTCAGGTATGTCCATCTTGTGCACACAGTCGCAGAAGTTGTATTCCCTTGGCTCATCGAGCTTGAACGGATTAAGCACACAAGAGTTGAGATAGCGAAGCTCTTCAGAAGAAACCTTGTCCTTCGCGCTGTGCTTGCTCTGTGTTGGCGAGTACTCTAGGCCGCGTTCATGCGGTTCGATGTGACAGAGGACAGGTTCGGTCCATTCGTTCTGATATATTGCTGCAACGCCTCGCTGAAGATTTGCAAGCTCTTGGATTTGGCTCTCGTTAAGATTTGCCGCCTTGCTGACAAGCATCCTGTCGCCTTCGTCAGGCAGTTTCCAGGATAAGTCGATGCGATGATTCTGCCTCAAGCCCAGCGGGTTGTTAAGACGCGGTCATTTTGGCGCTTACATCTCACTTTTTGCAGACGTAGAATACGGGTATTGGAATCATAGGAGGGTTCTCATGCCAAATATCGGTAAGGACGACCATCCGAAGCTGTGGTCGCTTATTTTCGTGCTTATCATCGCGCTGACCTTCTGTTGCTTCGTCATGGGCCAAGGACTCAACAGTGGAACCAGCGTCTTCCTGGCAGGCCAAGGTTACGGTGCGAGCCTTGCCGGCGTACTTGTACTCGTCTTCTCCATTGCCGCCGCGTTAGCACGACTGTTCGTCGGCCCTGTTATCGACAACGGCAAGTGCTCACTCGTTATCATCGCCGGCATCGCTATCCTCATAGCAGGAACAGCACTGTCCGCTGTCGTTCAAGGCATCCCCCTCTTCACAATCAGCCGTTTGCTGCAAGGCGTGGGCTTTGGCGCAGCAACACAGCAGCCTCGACCGCCGCAGCAAGCGTCTTACCGCAAGAACGGCTCGGCGAAGGCATTGGATACCACGGCCTCGGACAGGCTATCGCCATGAGCATCGGCCCAGCCTTCGCACTTTACCTAGTAGGAACCGATCCCTCAACGAACCTCTATGTCGGCCTTGCCCTGGTTGGGTTTGCAGGGCTTGTAATCGCCCTCAACGCACGCTATGAAAGTAAATGGCAAACTCTGCCAAGCTCCAGCGCATACCGAATCAAAATGGAAACCCGGCTCGAACTCGACTCAAAAGACGGGCAGGCACCCAGCTCCACCACAGTAACTACATCCGAAACAATTAACAGTGAAAAGTATCCTGAAGGCGACCAGGTGTCCAAGAGAACCCTGCGTGACTCATTCAACATCTTCGAGCCGCGCGCATTGCCTGGCGCCATCCCACAGATGATCATGTGCCCCACTTTTGGCTTTGGCGTCTTCTTTGCCGGTCTGTACGGTACTACTCTCGGCTATACCCACGCCGGTCTCTTCTACACCATCAGCGCGGTAAGCATGATTATCATTCGCATGATTTCAAAGCATTTCATGGACACCGTACCTGCAATCAAAACAATGACCGGAGCCGTCGCGTGCGGCATCCTCTGCTGCCTTATGCTACTTGCCGCACCGTACGGGGAACCTGTCTTCCTGGCGTCCGGAATCTTCTATGGTCTCGCCACTGGCATAAGCCTGCCACTTAATCAAAGTGTAGCGGTAAAGAACACCCCGCCAGAGCGCTGGGGCGCCGCAAACGCCCTGTTCCTGCTCGCCAATGACATCGGCATTGGCTTCGCAAGCGTAATCTGGGGCGTTATCAATGACTCATTCGGGTTCCAGACAAGCATCGTCTGCGTCATTGTCTGCCTTATCGCAAGCTACGCATCCGCCTGGATCGTCTACCCCGCCCGCGACAAGCGGTGGAGGCATTAGAGCGTAAGCGTCAAAATGACCGCGTAGCAGGAAACGTCCAGGGCCATTCCGGCATACGGATGGAAAAGTCCTGGACGTTTCCATCTTTGCGTTGCGGTATGCCTTAGGCCGCTATGTCGCTACAGGCCCTCCTCGGCGTTGTTCGCCATCTCGTCGTCGAACGCATCGGGGTCGATGTTAATTATGAAGTCGTCAGGCATCTCTTTGGCCTTCTCGGCAGCGGCTGGGTCGAGCTTGCAGGACTCAGGCACCCTATCCGACCATGGCAGGAACGAGTCCACAACCTCATCGGTGAGCTCGCCGGCGTTGGGCATCTCGGTCAGCAGCCACTCGACGTAAAGCCTGGGATTGAGCCCGTTGGCCTTGGCCGTGGTGGTGACGCTGTATATCGCCGCAGACGCCCGCGCGCCGCGTGGCGCATCGCTGAAGAGCCAGTTCTTGCGCCCTACGACGAAGATTCGCTGGGCCTGCTCGGCGACGTTGTTCGAGAGCTCCAGGTGCCCGTCTTCGAGCACGTTCATGACGTAGGGCCAGAACTCCACGGCGTACTGCAGCGCACGGTGCAGCGCCAGCTTCGGCTGTATTTCGTCAAGTCGGTGTTTCGTGTTTAGTCATGTATTTTTTTCGGGTTTAG
>OKHM01000459.1_pt1 | contig 13657 bp, 16 predicted proteins | sample 1612121 | NCBI WGS metagenome assembly OKHM01 (sample SAMN04436777, study PRJEB24849) | human gut metagenome | biome: human gut; feature: NICU; material: stool | host: Homo sapiens | place: USA: Saint Louis, MO | collected 2011-03-27
CCACTGTCCGCAGCGAAGAAGATTACGGTTATTATCTTATCGACGAACTGGACGAGCTGGAGCTTCCCGAAGAAGCAAAGAAATATTTCAAGTATGAAGAATACGGGCGGGACGCAGTTAGCAAGGATAAGGGGCAGTTTACCGAACAGGGCTATATCTATAACAATCAGAACACCTTTACCGAATGGTATCGGGGAACGGAAAACGAGATACCCAAAGAATACCGCGTTATGAGCTTCCCACAGCCGGAACGCGGCGGACAGGACAAGACCTTTATGGACGCAGCCGCCACAGAGCAGACCGCCCGAACCGCCGCAGAGCAGCCACAGGAGCCGCACCCGGTTATCCCTATCGTGCTGACAGCCGGGAAGCCCGCCGAGAAATTAAAAGAGATTACCGACCGTCTGGAACAGGGCATTACGGAACTCTTTGACAGCGAGCGTTACAAGGAATATCTGAAAGTCATGTCAAAATTCCATAATTACAGCTTCCGAAACACCGTCCTTATCGCCATGCAGAAGCCGGACGCTTCCCTTTTGGCGGGCTTTTCCGCTTGGAAGAACAACTTTGAGCGAAATGTGATGAGAGGGCAAAAGGGAATTAAAATCATTGCCCCGTCGCCCTATAAAATCAAACAGGAAATGCAGAAAATCGACCCGCACACGCAGAAGCCCATAATCGGCAAGGACGGAAAGCCCGTCACCGAGGAAAAGGAAATCACCATACCCGCCTACAAGGTGGTATCCGTCTTTGACGTTTCCCAGACCGAGGGAAAGGAACTGCCGGACATTGCCGTTGACGAACTGACAGGCGACGTTGACCGCTATAAGGACTTTTTCGCAGCCCTTGAAAAGACTTCCCCCGTTCCTATCGCCTTTGAGAATATCGAGGGCGGCTCTCATGGCTACTACCACTTGGAGGACAAGCGCATTGCTATCAACGAGGGCATGAGCGAATTACAGACCTTAAAGACCGCCATTCACGAAATCGCCCATGCGAAGCTGCACGACATTGACCTCAACGCGCCAAAGGACGAGCAACCCCGCGTTGACCGCCGCACCCGCGAAGTCGAAGCGGAAAGCGTCGCCTATACCGTCTGCCAACATTACGGGCTTGACACGTCGGACTATTCTTTCGGCTATGTCGCCGGGTGGAGCAGCGGGCGGGAGCTGTCCGAGCTGAAAAGCTCCCTTGAAACGATACGCAGCGCAGCCGCCGAGATTATCAATTCCATAGACGCGAATTTTGCGGAGCTGCAAAAGGCACAGGACAAGGAGCAGACCGCCGGACAGGAGCAGCCCACCAGAGAGGGACAAGAAGCCGCGCCACAGCCGGAAGCCCCGAAAAAAGCAGATACAGCCGGGAAAGAAAAGCCGGAAGCAGCCCCGAAAGAAGCCTTTACCCCGGAAACGATTTACAGAGTGCGCCGGAACCCTTACAGCGACAGCCGGGAAAACAGCCACCTCTTGCAAGCCTATGTGACACAGGAGAACGGGCGGGCGAAAATGGGCGACGTGCTTTATACGGGAACGCCGGAGAAATGCCGCGAGCTTATGGGGCAGCTCAAAAGCGGCGAGCTGACCGAGGGCGACGTAAAGCAGCTTTACGCAAAGGCACAGGAAACGGCGCAGACCACCGGACAGGACAAGGACACCTTTTCCATTTACCAGATAAAGGGCGGGGACGAAACAAGGGACTTCCGCTTTGAGCCTTACGACCGCCTGCAGGCGGCGGGAAATGTGGTTGATAAAGCGAACTATGAGCTTGTCTATTCCGCGCCCCTTGCGCCGGAAACTTCCCTTGAAGATATTTATACCCGCTTCAATATCGACCACCCAAAAGATTTTAAGGGACACAGCCTTTCCGTTTCGGACGTGGTAGTGCTTCATCAGAACGGACAGGACACCGCGCATTACGTTGACAGCGTAGGCTTCCGGCAAGTGCCGGAGTTTTTACAGGAGCAGAAGCAGCTTACCCCGGACGAGCTGACAACGGGCGAAACAATCCAGACACCGAGGGGGACTTTCCATGTGACCGCCATGAGCCGGGAGCAGATAGAAGCCGCCGGATATGGCTTTCACCACCAGTCGGACGACGGAAAGTATCTGATTATGGGGAACGGGACGCGGGCGTTTGCTGTTGCCGCAGAGCAGCCGGAAAAGGCAAACCCCTTGAAGCATATCGAGGACACCGTAGAGCAGAACGACAACAACTTTGACGGTATCATCAACAACACCCCTACCGTTGACGAACTGGAAGCAAAGGTTAAGGCGGGAGAAACAATTTCCCTTGTTGACCTGGCTAACGCGGTCAAAGCCGACAAAGAGCGCGGCAAGGAAGCGAAGCCGGAAAAGAAGCCCTCTATCCGGGCGCAGCTTAGGGCTGACAAGGAAAAGGCGCAGAAGAAAAACGCAAAGCAGAAATTACAGGATTTGGAAAGGAGCTGACCCATGCCGAAACAGAGTAAATTTGAGAACGTGGATTTGTTCGCTTCCCTCAATGCGGTTATGAAGCAGAACACAGGCTTTTACCAGAGCGACTTGGAGATTGACAAGGAGATTATCGCAAAGGCGGCGGCAAGCCCCCGCAAGGAGGACAAGACCCTTTTGTGGTTCTGCCGCCCGTCCGGGACGCATTGCTTCCGGGAGCGCGACGTTTTCCTCAAAGACACCGCGCCCCACAACACATGGCGTTTCTACATGGAGCAGACGAGCGACCGCGTCCTTGCCTATGCAATCGAGCTAACGGGGACGGAGCGCGGGAAAATCAAGGGCAATCTGTACGAACTGGACTACGCTAAACATTATGAGCGCGTCAAGGAAAAGGAGCTGCCCGCCGATACGGTGAAGCTGATTTATGAGCATGGGGAACGGGAGATACCCGCCGGACAGTTTTTCAACGGCAATCCCGATTATGAGCTTGGAAAGTTTGAACGCTTTGAAGCCGTACCCAACGACCCGGACGCGCTGCAATCGCTCTTACAGGAAGAACGGCGCAGCCGGGAGCAGCTTCCGCCGGGGGATTTCAAGGCGCATATCGCCGCATTGCGGGACGGGCTGATTGAAACGGAAGCGCGGCGCATTGTACGGGAAATGAAGCGGCACGACACGCCGAACAGCCCCAACAAGACCCATTTCATGGTAGAGCTTTCCCCGGCGTTCATGCAGCTTGCAGCCACAAAGGACACTGACCGCCTTTTCTCCATGCTGCCCTACAAGACCCTTGCCTTTTCCAAAATCGAGGGCAGACATGGGACGTATGCGCTGATTGACAAGGGGGAGAACCGGGACAGGAAGATAAGGAAGCCCCGCCCCTCTATCCGGGCGCAGCTTAAAGCAGACAAGGCAAAGACCGCCCCGAAAAAGGCGGCGGCAAAAACAAAAAATCACGATATGGAGGTATGAGCATGATTAGACTGACTGTTGAAGAAACAAACCTTTTGAGCATTTACAACGAGGGCGGCAAGCGGGCTTTGATTGAGAATGTCAACGCCGCGCTGCCCTACATGGACGCGGATATGCGGGAGCTTGCAAAGCGCACCCTTTCCAAAGTGGACGCTTTGACCGAAGCGGAATTTGCAGAGCTTCCCATTTACGCCGCTGATGAAGTATGAACGGGGTTAAGCGGCTGACGCCGCCCCAGAGCCGGAAAGTCAACGCCCTTGTGCGCCGGACGTGCTGCAATTATGATAACGGGAACTGTATCTTACTGGACGACGGGGACGAGTGCGTTTGTCCGCAGCTCATTTCCTATTCGCTTCTCTGCAAGTGGTTCCGGGCTGCGGTGCTTCCCGCCGACAGGCTACTCTATGCGGAGCTTTACCAGACAGGGGACAAGAAGAAGTGTACCGAGTGCGGCGCGTTCTTTGCGTCAACCTCTAACAGTGTCAAATACTGCCCCGTCTGCCGGAAGCGTATCACCCGCAGACAAGCTGCCGAGCGCATGAGGAAAAGACGCACCCCTGTTACGCAGTAGGTGCGGAAAATCCCTTGATTTACAGGGCTTTCCGGGCGTGAAAATCGGATAGGCGATACTTTATACCTTTACCCCCGAAAATGGCGTTCTACTGCGTAACATTCACGAAAACAGCACCCATAAAAGACAGGGCGCGGAAGTCATATACTGGCTTCCGCGCCCTGTTCTTTTTTTGCCTATCTGACATTTCCCTTTTCCATTTCTTCAAGCGGGAACTGCGGGAGGGCTTCTATCAGCTTCTTTGTGATAGACTGGCGCATATCTTCGTTGATTTCCTGTTTCGTGCTTCCGTCTGGCTGTCTGACCGCTACCGTCGATAGCCTGTCGATTTCGTCCTTGTAGCAATCCACGACTTTCTCCACCGCCCATTTCTCCCCGGCAACGGCGGCGCGTATGGTTTCATATTCCGGCATTTTCTGGTTTTCCATGCTCAACGCTCCTCTGCTTTTTGATAGCCCTATCATAGCACAGCGGCGGGGATTTTGCTATCGTTCTGTTTCCTTTTCCCGTTCCGGCTGTCTGTCTGCCTGTAAAATGCTGTCAATGTTCTGCTTGATAATATCATATTCCCGGACTTTCTTTTTCAATTTTCCATAGTCGGCGTAAAGGGCTTCTTTCTGCGCTTGGAGGGCTTCATACTCCGATTGCAGCGCGGCGAGGTTCGGGAGCTTCGCAATGCCCGCCGCTTTCAGTGACCTTACGGCGGCTTCATGGAGGATAATTGCCTGTTCCTGTCCGGCGCGGTACTTCTCCCTGTTCCTTGCCTTGCGGTATGCGTCATAGACAGGCTTTGTCTTTTGATAGGTGGAAACATTCTTGATAAGCACCGCCATTTCCGCAAGCCGCTTTTCGGCGTTCTTCAATGCGTCTGCCGCCTGTCCGCTTTCCGCTGCCATTTCCTCAATCCGGCTGACTAAATCCGCGTACTGCTCAATCTTATGTTCCGTCAAGAAATTCATTGTTTTAGCTGCCTGTTTCAGATTGTGGATTTTCGCCCACTGTTCATAGCCCTTACTCTGCGCTGCCTTGATACTGTTCTCAATGTCGATAAGCAGCGACACGCCGCGCTGCTCTCTGGGAGCTTTCGCCACCTTTGTCCGTCTGCCCGCTATCCGTTCCCTTACGGCTTCCTCTGTATAGTCTGCGCCGAGGGTTTTAAGGCGGGTGAAGCGTTCCTGTCCGGGGGCGCGGCATGATACATATTTCCCCGGCTTTATCTCATAGCCCGCCGCCTGTAACCGCGTTAGCAATTCCTCAAAACTGGAAACTTGGGGGATAAGCGCGTCAACAGTGGTTTTCAGCTTGCCTTTCCAACTTGTACCCGTCTTTTCTGCCTGGTACTCCGCATAGCTCTTTCCCTTGCTGCCCTTGCCGGGGACGACAACGGACAAGCCATTTTCCCGGCACAGCTTGTCGCTCATGTTCCGTATGCCGTAATAGCTCCTTTTGTTGGAATTGTATTTATGGTGGTCTACAAAGTTCACCGCGCAAAAAATGATATGGTTATGGACGTGTCCTTTGTCAATGTGCGTCGTGAGTACATACTCATGCTGCCCCTTTGTTACCGCGTCGGCAAGCTGCTTTCCGATTTCATGGGCTTTCTGATAATCGACTTCCCCCGGCTCAAAGGACTGTATCAGATGAAAGGCTAAATTGTTCCCCTTTTGGAGTGCTTGCGACAGGGTATATTCAAACTCAATATCTGCCGTTTCATAGGAGCAACCGAAAGAGGACACAAGCATTTTCCCGTCCGTCTTGTCCGGGTTTTCGATATAGTCAAGGGCTTTGCTTAGAGTGCTTTTAATAGGCTTAATCTTTGTAACCGCCATATCTCCGCAAGCACCCCCTTTATTTCCTCTATGTCCTCTTGGTATGCGTTCCCCGTCGCGTTTACGCGGCGTGCTATCTGGTTGACGTTGACACCGATTTTCTGTATCTCTGCGGTCATAGCCTTTATATCGGCGTGGTCTATCTGAATGATATACCCGTCAATGGCAATCTTCCGCAGATACGCCGCCATGTTCCGGGTGGGTACGAGCTTCATTTTTTCCAGTATTAAATCCCGTTCCGCTTCCGTCACTCTGAATTTGATTTGCACTGTCCTTTTGCGTCCGTCCATGTGTTCGCTCCTTTCCTTTCCGTTCCGAGGGTTTGGGACACTTCCCAACAAGCAATTTTCAACCGACGCGCCGCAGCGCGGGAGGGCGAAAATACGGAAGTGGTACCCGCTTCCTATGCTTGCTACGAATGTTTTTATCCTTTAGGCTCTTATCACCTACTACGGAGAAAAAGCGATTTTGCCAAACTTACGCAAAAGAAAAACGCTGCAACCTCAAAAAAGATTACAACGCTTTCTAAATCCTGTTCAGTTTTAAGTCGGACATTCCTATTCGCCCTCTTTTTCGACTTCGGAAATCTCCTTTGCCGTTGCGGTTACAATCCGTATGCCTGTATCGCTCATACCGTCAAGAAGCGCGTCAAGCTGCCGCCGCTGCGTGTTCTTCTCCGGCGGCGTTTCTAAAAGGAATTGGTCTACGGATATATGGTAACGCTGTATCAGCTCAAAGAATATCTGTAAACTTGGGTGCTGCCCCTTGTTCTCAATGTTCGCAAGGTAGCGCGGCGAGATAAACATTTCGTCGCCTACTTTCTTGCGGCTCTCCTTGCATCCCTCACGCGCTGCCTTTATCGCTGCCCCAAAAGCCTTAAAGTCGTATCGTGGTACTGGTCTTTTTGCCATAGTTATTCACCCTATTACATTTTACTGTTCCCCTTTCTTCTTGGATATGTCTACGTAGTTCTATCAGTTAGCCAAAATAATTCATATATATATATGTTGACAACAAGCTGCTTTTGTATATAATATTATATAAAAGGGGGGGAATGTTTATGTTACATAGCATGCGTATTCGATAAGCATTGAAATCAAAAAAGATTTTTCCCATTTTCAATATGGGCTTTTTTGTCATGCTTATTTTGCGTATGCTATACAACAAAACTAACGACGTATAGACATAGTATAAAAACTATGCCTTAATTTTGTTGTAGTATTATATGTATAAATGCAGGTCAATGCTCATGTTGAGAATTGACCTGCATTTTTTTGCGCAAAAGGAGAAATATTATGCTTGAAAAATATTGGATAAAATGTCCAATTTGTAACGGAAAGACGAGGGTTCAAGTATTTTATAATACGGTATTAAGAAATTTTCCTCTTTTCTGCCCTAAATGTAAATTAACGCATATCGTTGATGTTGAAAAACTAGAAATCATAATCAAAAACTCTGAAAAACAAACTTTTTAATTTTGAAAAGGAAGGATATTTAAATGAAACACTTACCTAAAAGTACACCTACGGAAATATTGAATGACCCATACGGATTTACTTACAAAGAAATGTCGGAAGTAATTGGAGAGGATAAAGCAAGAGCCTTATATACGGAATTGTATAAACAGCCATTTCACAAAGAAAATCTATCAATATCAACAAAAAAAGTCTATAAAAGTAGCGATACTGAAAAGTATGTTTATGAATTGAAAGATAACAGGTATATTGAAACGGTTTTTATTAAACGGCGAGATGGTGGGACTGTTTGCGTAAGTACGCAAGTTGGTTGTTCTGTTGGCTGTATTTTTTGTGAGTCCGGACGCAATGGTTTTGTTCGTAATCTAACACCGTCTGAAATTGTGCAGCAGGTTGTATTGATACGTCAAAAAGTAAATCGTATCGTTTTTATGGGAATGGGAGAACCTTTATTCAATTACGACAACTTGATTGCAGCAATCCATATTCTTCGAGATAGAAATGGACTTAACTTTCCAACCGACGGCATTACCGTATCAACAGTTGGTCCAGTTAATCAATTAAAAAAATTGCGCGAAGAACATCTAAAAATTCAGTTGACAATATCTTTACATGCAGCAACACAGGCTGCGAGAAACTGTATCATTCCTCATATGCACATGTACGCTATTGAAGATGTTGTTAAGCAAGCATTGTCCTATTCTCAAAGGCATAATCGAAAAGTGGTATTTGCGTATTTGCTTTTACCAGGTATAAATGACCGTTCCTCAGATATAAGGCAACTTGCAAAATGGTTTAAGGGCAAAAATGTTATGATTAACGTGCTGCAATACAACCCGACGAGTAATTCAAAAATTAGAGCACCACAAAAACAAGAAATGGTTGCGTTCAAACATCAATTAGAGCAAACAGGACTTGAAGTTACCATGAGAGTTTCTCATGGTAGAGAGATTAAAGCAGCTTGTGGACAGTTAGCTAATACATATAATAAAGCCAAAAAACAACAGAAATAATTTAATTAAAAGAGCCAGACGCACAGACGCAGAGCCGATAATATGCAGTTTGAAATACTGCTGTTATCGGCTCTTTTTTGATTTTAATTTGTGCCCCTAATAACCATATTGGAGCAAAATCAGAACTGTTGCTTGTCGTTCTTTGATTTCCGCAGCAGCTTTGAAAAATCAAAGCCGCCGTTTCTTTTTATCTTCTAATGAAATGACGCGGTATCACTGTTGAAATCGGCGGCTAAAGGAGGTAGCCGCCATGAAGCAAAAAGCATATCGACAAAATCCGACAGTTATTGACTTATCAAAAAAAGCCCGCCCACCACCGGGGGAAACTACGCTTATATATATGAACTGTCTAATCATCTGGATACTGCTTACAATGCCTATGCGCCCGTCCGGGCTTTTCGGACGGGCGCATTTTGTACGTTCAAAAAATTTTTGAAGAAATTTCAAAAAATCTTCGGCGTTTTTGAAAAACGCCGTATTGCCCCGCGAAAAGGGGGGAAGCACCACCAACTTTCCAACGAGAAAGGAGGTGAGAATGTGGAACCTAATAGCAGGGAGTTTTACAAACAGTGTGCTTTTCAGAAGTTTTGTAATACGGTATTGCACAATGAAGCTTGCGACACCCATAGAGAACTTCGCAGACACAAGGCAAAGGAAGTGACCTTTTCCGACATGACCTTAGACGAAGCGCGGCAGCTTCATACGTTTGATGAATATTTCAAACGTGAAGCCGCCGAAACCGTCTTTGAGAAAGCCGGGAAGAAAATCACGCCAAAGCTGCTTCTTGAAGCAATCCGTACTTTGCCGGAAGAAAAGCGCAAAGCCATATTGCTGTATTACTTCGAGGGAATGAACGATACCGAGATTGCGGAGCTGTTCAACACGTCGAGAAGCACGATACAGTACAGGCGGACAAGCTCTTTTGAGAAATTAAGAAAATATCTGGAGGAAAATGCTGATGAATGGGACGAATGGTAACGAACCCGGCTACCCGGAAAATGCCCTTGTTCCTTATCCTGTCATTGTGGCAGCGACAAAGGGCGACCCGGACGCCATGAAGATTGTCTTGCAGCATTTCAGCGGCTACATAGCCCGCCTCTCCATGCGGAAGCTGTACGACGAGCGCGGGAACGTCTATTTTGGCGTAGACCACGACATTCGGGAACGGCTGCAAGCAAAACTGATGATGGCTGTCCTCACCTTTAAGGCAGAGGAATAAACCGCAGCGGCGGCGGGACGCTTTCTCTCTCCCCCTTTTCCGTTCCGCTGCTGACGCGGCAGCAAAGCCATTCTGAACCTTGACAAAGAAAGCGGCGCAAGATAACGGCGGCGCAGCATAGGGCAAATCGGATACGTTCCTTTTGCGCCGAGCCATACGGCGGGTGCGCCATGACGCTATCCGGGTGAGGTTATCCCCGCCCGGACAGCCGAGCGACCAACACCGCGCCGGAAAGCAAGTGTAGCGGCTTGCGGGCGACGACACGCAGAATATACAATGATACTTCCTTACAGCCACAGTCCGAGCGTTAAGAGCGTCGCAGGCAATGGGTAGGGCGGCATGAGAACCATGCCGGGGTGAAATTCCCATGAGGTTATGCTAATAACCGTCCGATTAAAGCCTTTGTTTTATTGAATAGTGGACTTGCTGCTATTCATAGACTATATTATATGTTTGCGAAAGAAAGGGGGATTTTCTTTGACGCAAAACCAAACGCCCGTTACCACAACGGAGCATAAAATAGGAAAAGTTACTTACCTTGTATGTTCGTCCGCAAGTGAACGCGCAACGGACACACTGGATAAAAAGATAAAAAAACTCATTCGCAAAGACATGGAACTGAACCCCGCAAACGCCCGGAAATAGGGCGTTTCTTCACATTTTATACATGACACAGGCAGCGGTATGTGGTATAATATAGACAGTACAAATACCATGCTTGTCTGTCGTCGGAAAGGAGGACAAAATGTTACAGACAGACAAGATTACCGCTTTATATTGCAGATTGAGCCAGGAAGATATGCAAGCCGGGGAAAGCGAGAGCATACAGAACCAAAAACTGATTTTACAAAAGTATGCTGACGAACACCACTTTTTCAACACGCGCTTTTTCGTAGACGACGGATTTTCCGGCGTGAGCTTTGAGCGTGAGGGGCTTCAAGCCATGCTGCATGAGGTTGAAGCCGGGAACGTGGCGACCGTCATAACAAAAGACCTTTCCCGTCTGGGACGTAATTATCTGAAAACCGGGGAGCTGATAGAGATTGTCTTTCCCGAATATGAAGTGCGCTACATTGCCATTAACGACGGTGTAGACACAGCAAGGGAAGATAACGAGTTTACCCCTCTGCGGAACTGGTTCAACGAGTTTTACGCCCGCGACACCTCAAAGAAAATCCGGGCTGTCAAACAGGCAAAGGCGCAGAAAGGCGAGCGCGTCAACGGCGAAGCTCCTTACGGCTACCTTATCGACCCGGATAACCGCAATCATCTGATACCCGACCCGGAAACGGCGCACGTCGTAAAACAGATTTTTGCAATGTATGTACGGGGCGACCGTATGTGTGAAATCCAGAACTGGCTGCGGGACAATGAAATACTGACCGTCGGGGAACTGCGCTACCGCAGGACAGGGAGCAAACGCCACCCCCGCCCACAGCTCAACGCATGGTACAACTGGCCGGATAAGACGCTGTACGACATTCTGACAAGGAAAGAATATTTAGGGCATACCATAACCGGGAAAACCTACAAGGTATCTTATAAGTCGAAAAAGACGAAAAAGAACCCGGAGGAAAAAAGGTATTTCTTCCCCAACACTCACGAACCTTTGATTGATGAAGAAACCTTTGAACTTGCACAGAAGCGGATTGCCACCCGGCAACGCCCGACAAAGGTTGATGAAATTGACCTGTTTTCCGGGCTGCTCTTTTGCGGGGACTGCGGCTACAAAATGTATGCAGTACGCGGAGCCGGGACGCTTGAACGGAAACACGCCTACACTTGCGGCAACTACCGCAACCGGGCAAGAAATGATATGCTCTGCACTACGCATTATATCCGCAAAAGCGTATTGAAAGAACTTGTCCTTGCAGACTTGCAGCGAGTAACGTCTTATGTGAAAGAGCATGAACAGGAGTTTATCGAAACAGCCAACGAGTGCAGCGCAAAGGCAGTACAAAAGACGCTGACACAGCAGCGGAAAGAGCTTGACAAGGCGCAGAACCGTATTAACGAGCTGAACATCTTATTCCGCAAGCTCTACGAGGACAACGCTTTAGGGAAACTTTCAGATGAACAATTTGCTTTTCTGACTTCCGGCTATGATGAAGAAAAAAAGACGCTGACCCGGAGGATTGCGGAGCTGTCACAGGAAATCGACAACGCCACCGAGCGCAGCGCGGACGTAAAAAGGTTTGTCGCACTGGTACGCAGATACACAGCGATTGAAGAACTGACCTACGAAAACGTCCATGAATTTATTGACCGTATTCTTATTCACGAACTGGATAAGGAAACGAACACCCGCAAAATCGAAATCTTTTATAGCTTTGTCGGCAGAGTTGATACAGGTGACAAGCCTACCGAAAGTATCTCCTATTTCAGACAGATAGGAGCCGACGTAAAGAGTTATGCTATCTAACATACATCAAAAAGAGGTAAGATAACACCCTCTGCAAAAAAGGTATCGTTATCTTACCTCAACAAAATTCGTACCCGACCACCCGTCGTCTGCGTATTCCGCAATCACATTCAGCCCACTTTCAGCGGCATATTGACGGAGCATACTTCTCTGTGTGGTAATGCTGGAGCTTTCCCCCTGTAATTCATCATCACGGCTAAGCCTTAGATAGAGTGCGGTATTGTAAATCGGTTGTTTCATCATAACCTCCTTTAAAAGAAACAACCCACGCTTATTACAATACCTTGCCTGTATAAGTAAAGTATACCATAAGCGCGGGCTGTAATCAATGTTGCCGATTAGGTAGGCTTTTTGTCCACGGAGTGCCGGATTACATCGGCAATCAGTTCACCGAGGGGCCGCCCCTCCGCTGCGAAATGTTCCGATACCTTAATGCGGCTTTTCCCACAGATGAAATACTGTGTCCCGTTCTCTGTCTGTAAAAGCTGGCCTTTCAATGATTCTGGGGTGTTGCTTTTCTCCATTCAATGTCCTCCATATGAAATTTTCAAGGTTCAAATCCGCTCATGGCGGCATAAATTATGATATTAAAAATCACCTGTCCTTTACAGAATGGCGTTGTTCCGACCGTACCTGTTCCAATATTTCCGGTGGAATCCGCTCAAAAAGCCGTTTCATATTATATAAATCACTTTCCAGCTTTGCCTTTTCCATCGTATTTTTTATCTTTCCGGCTTCGCTGGTTTTGGCTCTCGTTTCCAGCTTTTTATTTTCTTCCAGCAGGTCATTGATAGTAACCTTGTACTTTTTAAGCTGTCCGCTGAAATTCTCCATCTGCGGAAACCATTTTTTTAGCATGGAGAGGGCTTCTTCCTTTTTCTTACCAGCGTTCATCACATTGATACCGTCCAGCGTCTTTTCAATGGCCGCGGCCTGTTTGGATAATGACACAGCCTGTTTAAACAGCCGGGTAGGGATATGCCTGCGGCCCGTCTGTCGGGAGCTTTCCCCTCGTTCCAAATCGGGAAACGCCTTTACCATACAGGCGTGAAAATCGTCCTGCCATCTTGACAGGCTGGCCCGGTTCCCTAAAATTTCTTTCGCACACAAGCGGTTATCTTTCGTCAGCGGCACAAAAGTCAAGTGCATATGGGGTGTCCGCTCGTCCACGTGAACAACCGCCGATACGAGATTTTCCCGGCCTACGCGCTGGATAAGAAAGTCCGCTGCCCGCTGAAAAAAGGCTTCTGTCTGCTCCCGTGTCTTTCCCTTGAAAAATTCTGGGCTGGCGGTTATCAGCGTATCGACAAACCGGGTACTGTCCTTGCGTGTTCTGCACCCGGCCTGCTCTATCCGGCTCTGGATAAAATGATAATACCGCCCCTCCGGCTTGACGATATGGAAATTGTACTTGCTTTTAGAAATATCAATGTCGGGATTGCTGGCGTACTTCTCTTTCTGTCTTTCGTGGTGGGCTTCCAGCGGGCGCGCCGGATTGCCCTTATGCTTTTCAAACCGTAAAATGGCATATTGCGGCAATCTGTCAATCCTCCTTCCTGCGGACGGTTAGAAGCGTATTTTCCGGGGAAAAGGTACTAACATACCACTTCCCCCGGAACGCCGCCCGCAACTCCTTGTAGAATAAGGCTTTATAAGGCCCTATTTGTCCGCCCGGCCCCTCCGTTTCCTGTCGCTGGCGTTCTTCTGTTCCCGATGTACCTTTG
>OKHM01000460.1_pt1 | contig 13614 bp, 16 predicted proteins | sample 1612121 | NCBI WGS metagenome assembly OKHM01 (sample SAMN04436777, study PRJEB24849) | human gut metagenome | biome: human gut; feature: NICU; material: stool | host: Homo sapiens | place: USA: Saint Louis, MO | collected 2011-03-27
TCGTGGCTGCTCAAAACGTTTTGAGCGGCTGAAAAGACATCTTGCTATGTTCAGGCGAACATAAAAATCCGTCGGGGACGGATTGGGGGAATGCCTTTCAAACTCCGGGCTGCACCACCTGCGGCGAACCCTGCCGTTCGGGTGCAAAGTTACGCCCTTAAAGCGGTATCGGACAGAGGCTTGACCCGGACAATCAGTGCCAACCGGCGCAACATGCCGCCACTTGCCGGGGAAGTGGTACAGGTTCCAAAATATCCTTGTTTATTTGCAGCATGATTCAAGAAACGAACAATTTGAAGATATGAAAAATGAGGCTTTCAAATACCCGGCAAACCGCTTCGGCGGCTATTTGCCTGACCGGATACCCGAACCTTCGGATACCCGGCTTTCCAATGACGCGGTGATTCACGGATTCAATGACTTCATGACGCAATGTCGTCATTCACCAGTTATCCGAATCCCTGCCTCACCGTTGAAGCGGATACGTGACGAACCGGACGGGCGGAGATTCGCGGATGCGGATATACATGTCACCGATTCCGTATCGGAGCAGGAAAACAATTCATCAACCATTAAAACCAACAGAACCATGAGTAATGAAACATTCGTTGCATTCGCAACACAGAAAGGGGGTATCGGCAAATCCACCGTCACGGCACTTGCCGCCAACTACCTCCACAACGTGAAAGGACACAATGTCGCCGTCATAGACTGCGACGCCCCACAGCACAGCATACACGGGTTGCGTGAACGTGAAACGGGACTTATCGGCGGGAGCCTCTATTTCAAGGCACTCGCGTGTGACCACTTCCGCAAGATAAGGAAGAACGCCTATCCGGTCATCGCAAGCGACGCCCTTGACGCCCTCGATGACGCCGAAAGGATGCTTGCCGCAGAAGAGGTGAAACCCGACGTCGTGTTCTTCGACATGCCGGGAACCCTGAAAAGCAACGGCGTGGTCAAGACCCTCTCGCAGATGGACTACATCTTCGCGCCCATGAGTGCCGACCGTTTTGTCGTGGAAAGCACCCTGCAATTCGCCGTGATGTTCCGTGACAACCTCATGACGACGGGGCAGGCGAAAACAAAAGGGCTGTACCTGTTCTGGACGATGGTGGACGGCAGGGAGAAGAACGGGCTTTACGACCTGTATGAGGATGTGATCGCCGAGATGGGGCTGCCGGTGCTGTCCACCCGCCTGCCCGACAGCAAGAAGTTCCGGCGCGACCTCTCGGAAGAGCGCAAGAGCGTGTTCCGCTCGACTATCTTCCCGATGGATGCGTCCCTGCTGAAAGGAAGCGGCATCCGTGAGTTCTCGGAAGAGATAAGCCGTATCATCAGACCTCAATAATCATGGGCAGCAGGAAAGTGAACACCGAAGGCATTGACGAGGAACTGTTGATAGCCTCCATCGGCAGACGCAGGCAGGACGGGACCCTGTACCACGCGCAGGAGCCGCCCGCGCCTGCTCCCGAAGAAGAAAGCGTCCCTGAGACGGAACCGCCGCCCGTGCAATACACGGCAAAGGAAAAACCGCAGAGGGACACCGTCCGCCGCAAACGGCAGGAGGACGACTATTCCGGGCTGTTCCTCCGCCGCAACGAGATAAAGACGCGCCAGTGCGTCTATATCAGCCGTGACGTCCACAGCAAGATTCTCAAAATCGTGAACGACATCGCCGGGCGTGAAATCTCGGTAGGCGGCTACGTGGACACCGTGCTGCGCCAACATCTGGAACAGCACAAGGAGAAAATAAACGAACTGTACAAGAAACAACGTGAAGACTTGATTTGAATATGGAAAAGAACCGGAAAAACAGAAGTCCGCAGCATGACGGCGGCGGTATGCTTGCCCAAGTGCAGGCGAGTGTGGAAATCCTGTCCCCCGTGCCGTTAGGCGGCAAATGCGGTGAGAAGGACTATGAACGGCTGTTCATCCGTGAAGCCGAAGTGAAGGCACGCGAGGGAAAGATGGCGTATGTGCGCCCGGAGTACCACGACCGCATCATGCGCATCACCCGTGTGATCGGGCACGACCGGCTGTCGCTGTCCGCCTACATCGACCATGTGCTTACGCACCACTTCAACCAGTGCGAGGAGGCGATAAAGAGCCTTTACGCCCGGAATTACGACGCAGTATTTTAACCCTCAAAAAAGAGAACGTGCATGAGTGAAACAATAAGCATGACTGATATTCTGCTGACCGTATCGGTCGGCTGCAACCTGTGGTTTCTGTTCCTGCTCCTTTATGACAGGATCATGGAAACCAGACTTGTCCGCTTCCTCAGAAGCATAGCCGGACTGTGGCGGTCGTTGGGCGGCACTGCGGCAAAGCCCGAAACAGTAAGGGAAACACCGCCCGCAGACACCCCGGACATCATCGGCAAGAGCCGTTTCAGGATGGCACCGACCCGGACAACCGCTGCCATACCGACGCAAGAAGCCGCCACTTCGGAAAAAGGCATTGAGCTGACGGAGGAAGAGGCTACTTTTGACGACGGAAACACGGAAACCGTGTCCCGTCCCGCACAAGTCCCGGAGGATAAACTCGACGAAACCTTCACGAGCCTCACGCCTTCGGAACTGGAGTTCGGGGAGGACGAGCCGGAGGAAGAAACGCCCGACGCGCCGAGGGCATCGGGAAGCAGTTTCGACGAGATAGACGATGCGGTCAGAACCGCCAAAAAACCGGAAGCGACAGCGACGGAACGGGAGCGGGCGGCAAAGGTCTTCACCGACATGGAAGGGACGGAGCTGTACGAGAAGCTGATGACCGGCTCGTCCGAAATGAGCATCCGCATCAAGGGGCTTATCGAAATCCGGCTGAAGAAGCCGAAAAAGGATTTTGTCGTCCCGGACAATATTGAGGACTTCGACATCCGCGACTATGTATAACGAAAAAAGAAATGGTAATGAAAATGTAAAATTACACCCATGCGGCGAGGAAGCGCAAGGCACGTCCGGTCCGCAACGGACACACCCAAGTCCGTAGAAACAAACGGGCAGCCCACTAAACCAAAGAAAAGTAACCGAGTATCAACCGCCCGATAAAGGACCATCCACCCTTTTGACGGCACAAAACAAGAACAGTTTATGAACAAGAACAACAGACAGAAACTTATCCTATCTGCGGCACTTCTTATTGCCGCAACCGCCTCCGCCTTCGCGCAGGGAAACGGCATCGCGGGCATCAACGAAGCCACCTCTATGGTGAGTTCGTATTTCGACCCCGGCACGAAACTCATCTACGCCATCGGCGCGGTAGTCGGGCTTATCGGGGGCGTGAAAGTGTACGGGAAATTCTCGTCCGGCGATCCCGACACCTCCAAGACTGCCGCCTCGTGGTTCGGGGCGTGCATCTTCCTGATTGTCGCCGCCACCATCCTGCGCTCATTCTTCCTTTAATAAACAATGTATGGCTGAATACCCGATAAACAAGGGTATCGGCCGTCCGGTAGAGTTCAAGGGCTTGAAGGCTCAGTACCTCTTCATCTTCTGCGGAGGTCTGCTGGCTCTCTTCGTCCTGTTCATCATCCTCTACATGGTCGGCATCGACCAGTGGATATGTATCGGCTTCGGCGTGGCATCGTCCTCCGTCCTCGTATGGCAGACCTTCGCGCTTAACGCCCGGTACGGCGAACACGGACTGATGAAATTAGGGGCAACAAGGAGCCATCCCCGATACCTTATCAACCGGCGGCGGATCACCCGATTATTCAAACGGCAACGAAAGGAAGAAACGACATGAGAAATACATCCAAAATGACAACACTGGAAAACAAGTTCCCGCTGCTGGCGGTGGAGCATGGCTGCATCATTTCCAAAGACGCCGACATCACGGTGGCTTTCGAGGTGGAACTGCCGGAGCTTTATACCGTGACGGGCGCGGAGTACGAGGCGATACACGGCTGCTGGTGCAAGGCGATCAAGGTGCTGCCGGACTTCTCCGTCGTCCACAAGCAGGACTGGTTCATCAAGGAGAAGTACACGCCGGAACTTCACAAGGACGACATGAGTTTTTTGAGCCGCTCTTTCGAGCGTCACTTCAACGAGCGTCCGTACCTGAAGCACACGTGCTACCTCTACCTGACCAAGACGACAAAGGAGCGTAACCGGATGCAGAGCAATTTCAGCACGCTGTGCCGGGGGCATATTATCCCGAAGGAGCTGAATAAGGAAACCGCCGCGAAGTTCATGGAGGCTGCGGAACAGTTCGAGCGCATCATCAACGACAGCGGCTTCGTCAGGCTGCGCCGCCTCTCCACCGACGAGATCGTGGGGACGGACGGCAAAGCCGGGCTGATAGAGCGTTACTTCTCACTCATGCCCGAAGGCGACGCCACGTTGCAGGACATCGACCTCTCGGCAAGGGAGATGCGCATCGGTGACAACCGCCTGTGCCTGCACACCCTGTCCGACGCGGAAGACCTGCCCGGCACGGTGGCTACCGACACCCGGTATGAGAAACTCTCCACCGACCGCTCGGACTGCCGCCTCTCCTTCGCCTCCCCGGTGGGGCTGCTGCTCTCCTGCAACCACATCTACAACCAGTACGTGATTATCGACAACAGCGAGGAGAACCTCCAAAAATTCGAGAAGTCCGCAAGGAATATGCAGTCGCTCTCGCGCTATTCGAGGAGCAACAGCATCAACCGCGAGTGGATAGACCGCTACCTGAACGAGGCGCACTCCTACGGGCTGACCTCGGTGCGGGCGCACTTCAACGTCATGGCGTGGAGCGACGATGCGGAGGGACTGAAACACATAAAGAACGACGTGGGCAGCCAGCTGGCAAGCATGGAGTGCGTGCCGCGCCACAACACCATCGACTGCCCGACACTTTATTGGGCGGCTATGCCCGGCAATGCTGCGGACTTCCCGGCGGAAGAGAGTTTCCACACCTTCATCGAACAGGCTGTGTGCCTCTTCACGGAGGAAACCAACTATCGCAGCTCGCTCTCGCCCTTCGGCATCAAGATGGTGGACAGGCTCACGGGAAAGCCGCTGCACCTCGACATCAGTGACCTGCCGATGAAGCGGGGCATCACCACGAACCGTAACAAGTTCGTATTGGGTCCTTCGGGCAGTGGCAAGTCGTTCTTCATGAACCACCTCGTGCGGCAATACTACGAGCAGGGCGCGCATGTGGTATTGGTGGACACGGGAAACTCCTATCAGGGGCTATGCGAGATGATACGGCGCAAGACGGGCGGCACGGACGGCGTGTATTTTACCTACACGGAGGAGAAGCCCATCAGCTTCAACCCGTTCTATACCGACGACTACGTGTTCGACGTGGAAAAGAAGGACAGCATAAAGACGCTGCTGCTGACGCTCTGGAAGTCGGAGGACGACAAGGTGACGAAAACCGAAAGTGGAGAATTGGGCAGTGCCGTGAGTGCCTACATCGAGCGCATCAGGGCAGACAGGAGCATCGTCCCCTCGTTCAACACCTTCTACGAGTACATGCGCGACGACTACCGCAGGGAACTGGCGGAGCGTGACATCAAGGTGGAGAAGGAGGACTTCAACATCGACAACATGCTTACCACCATGCGGCAGTATTACCGGGGCGGACGCTACGACTTCCTGCTCAACTCGGCGGAGAACATCGACCTGCTGGGCAAGCGGTTCATCGTCTTCGAGATCGATTCCATCAAGGACAACCGCGAACTGTTCCCGGTAGTGACCATCATCATCATGGAAGCCTTCATCAACAAGATGCGCAGGTTGAAGGGCGTGAGAAAGCAGCTTATCGTGGAAGAGGCTTGGAAGGCTCTCTCGTCGGCAAATATGGCTGACTACCTGCGCTATATGTACAAGACGGTGCGCAAGTATTTCGGTGAGGCAATCGTGGTGACGCAGGAGGTGGACGACATCATTTCCTCGCCCGTCGTCAAGGAGAGCATCATCAACAACTCCGACTGCAAGATACTTCTTGACCAGCGCAAGTACATGAACAAGTTCGACCAGATTCAGGCGTTGCTCGGACTGACGGAGAAGGAGAAGTCGCAGATACTCTCCATCAACATGGCGAACAACCCCTCACGGCTCTACAAGGAGGTGTGGATAGGCTTGGGCGGCACGCAGTCGGCGGTCTATGCCACCGAGGTGAGCGCGGAAGAGTATCTGGCGTACACCACCGAGGAAACGGAGAAGGTGGAGGTGTACCGTCTGGCGGAGCAGCTGGGCGGAGACATCGAAGCCGCCATCCGGCAGCTTGCCGAAAGGCGGAGAAACAAGAAATAAGTAATCAATAATCGGTAAAACAGATTTATCAACGAAAAAAAGAAAAGCGTATGAGCATATCAAGAATGAAGATGCTGCAAGTCAGCAAGTGTCTGATCGGACTGGCGGTCATGGTGCTGCAATCCTGCGACGTGGCGGAGAACCGCCGCGACCTGCTGTGCGGGAACTGGGAAAGCGTGGAGGGCAAGCCCGACGTGCTTATCTACAAGGAGGGCGAAGCCTACAAGGTGACGGTATTCAAACGGAGCGGCATCCGCCGCAAGCTGAAACCGGAAACCTACCTCTTGCAGGAGGAGAACGGCAACCTGTTCATGAACACCGGCTTCCGCATCGACGTGGCGTATAACGAAGCCTCCGACGTGCTGACCTTCTCACCCAACGGGGACTACGTGCGTGTGAAGCAGCAGCCGGAAACTCCGGCAGAAAAATAAGAACCGCTAAAATCCAAAGAAACATGAGAACAAGAATAACATTCGCCATCTGCCTGTGCCTGCTTTTCGCGGGCAGGGCTTCCGCCCAATGGGTCGTGAGCGATCCGGGCAATCTGGCGCAGGGCATCATCAACGCCTCGAAGAACATCATCCACACCTCGAAGACCGCCGCCAACATGGTGAACAACTTTCAGGAAACGGTGAAAATCTACGAGCAGGGCAAGAAGTATTACGACGGTGCGCCCGTATAGGCGATATAATAAATGTAGCATTGGCAAGCTATTAGGTAAGTGTTCCAATATTTACCTATCATCACCAGCTTATCTGCCCACGAAAGGACGGCAGGGAGTATAGCACGCTGGAAAGCCATAAGTCAATTAGTTATCAAATTGCAACTGAATGGTGAGATGAAACAGATAGATACGAGGATAAAATCCAAACTGATTGAATGATAGTCCAAGTGAACCCAGTATGTTTTATAGTGAAAGATAACTTAACTCGCTATACCGTAATACCTCTGTTGCGAGCGTCGTGTAGTAGAGGCAGGAACAAATTACGGCACAACCGCAGTAAGCGGTAACGGGCGGAAGTCATATCCGACAATCTATCATAGCCATGTTATTATATCGTAAACGGGGATTGCCTAAATCGGAACGCCGCAAGGCTATTAGGTACAGACCTATGAAAATCCGACAAGGCAACGGAGCTTCCGTAGTAGTCTGAGCAGGGGAAAGCCCTGTACATGGCGAAGGGAAGCAGCTAATAATTTTAATGCAAATAACGGAAAATGTGAGAGACATTATGAGAAGTCCAGAGTATGTATTAAACAGTCTAACGGAACACAGTGAAAATTTGAATTACAAGTTTGAACGCTTGTACCGTATCTTTTTCAATGAGGAAATGTATTACGTTGCCTACCAACGCATATATGCGAAACCGGGCAATATGACAGCAGGTGCAGATGGGAAAACCATTGACCAAATGAGCCTGAACCGAATTGAACAACTGATAACATCGTTGAAAGATGAGAGTTATCAGCCCCAACCCTCAAAACGGATGTATATCCCAAAGAAAAATGGGAAAATGCGTCCATTAGGTGTACCAGCTTTTAATGATAAATTATTGCAGGAAGTGGTCAGAATGATATTGGAAGCCATCTATGAAAGACAGTTTGAAAAAACGTCACATGGCTTCCGACCTCTAAGAAGCTGCCACACTGCCTTGTCTGATATTCAGAAGACATTTTCGGGCGTGAAATGGTTCGTAGAAGGTGATATTAAGGGATTTTTCGACAATATCAATCATGAGATACTGATAGGTATTCTGAAAGAACGTATCGCTGACGAAAGATTTATTCGCTTGATTAGAAAATTTCTGAATGCAGGATATATCGAAGACTGGAACTTTCATAACTCCTACAGCGGAACACCGCAAGGCGGAATTGTCAGCCCTATCTTGGCAAACATATACCTTGATAAGTTGGATAAATTCATGAAGGAATACACTGGAAAATTTGATAAGGGGAAAGAACGGAAAAGAACTAAACAGGTAGTATCACTTGAAGGCAAACGACACCGTATTCTGAAAAAGTTGAAAGTGGTAAAAGACAAAAGTGAAAGGTCAGAATTGATAAGACAATATAAGGCTTATCAAAAAGAAGGTTTGCAGTATTCTGATGGTGACGAAATGGATATGAACTACAGAAAACTCAAATATGTGAGATATGCGGATGATTTTCTAATTGGAATTATTGGCAGTAAACAAGATGCTATCATCATCAAAGAGGACATAAAGAACTTCCTCTATGAAAAGTTAGCTCTTACACTGTCTGATGAGAAAACACTTATCACCCATGCTGAAAACGCTGCAAAATTTCTCGGATATGAGATTTTTGTAAGGAAATCCAATGACACCAAAAGAAGCAAATACGGAGTACTAAGACGTGTCTTCAATAAGAGGATACAATTGGCACTTGGAAAGGATACGTTTAAGAAAAAGTTGCTCGAATATCGTGTTTTAGAAATAAAGATACACAACGGCAAGGAGTATTGGAAAGCAAAATCCCGTCCCAAACTTTCAAACAACAATGACTTTGAGATACTTGACAGGTACAACAAGGAAATAAAGGGCATTTACAATTACTATTGTTTGGCTAATAATTGTAGTAGTCTGTCAAAACTTGGGTATATCATGAAATATAGTATGTACAAAACATTTGCGCAGAAATATCGGACAACGATGTCGCAAATCCGAAAAAAGTACACCAAGAATGGACTTTTTTCAGTTAGATACTATTTAAAGAACGGTACTGCCAAAGACTTGACCTTTTATCATGGTGGGTTCAAAAAGAAAAATCCAATGAACATTAAGGATTTAGACAACTTGCCCAAATTCACATATCATCCTACAAACACAAGTCTTATAGATAGGCTGAAAGCGGAAAAATGTGAATTATGTGGAGCAGTCGATAAGTTAGTGATGCACCATGTGAGAAAATTAAAAAATCTTCAAGGGAAAACTACCTGCGAAAAACAAATGATGGCTCGCAAACGAAAGACTATTGCCATATGTGGTAAGTGTTACAAAAAACTCAGTAACAATGAATAGATTGATATTATTAGTAGAAAGCCGGATACGCGGAGACGTGTACGTCCGGTTTGGGGGCGAGCTTCCGAAAACCCACCGTAGTAATACGGCAGGGCGTTGGATGCTTAGCCTACCCCTCAAATCGGTGAACAATCTGGTCAAGGACGCCCGCAAGGTGCAGCAGACCATCCTGATGGTAGGCGACATCACGGACATCTACGTGACCAGCTTCCAGAAGATGCTGCGCGACGACAACTTCACGGTGGAGGAACTCGGAGCCATCGCCTTTGGGTACACGAAGCTGCTGGAAGAATCCAACGACGTGCTGACGGAGCTGAAGAACGTGGTGAACATCACCACGCTCTCCATGACGGACAAGGAGCGCATGGATGTGGTGGAACGCTGTTACTCCAAGATGAAGCGTTACCGCAACCTCGTGAGCTACTACACCAACAAGAACATCAGCGTGAGCTACCTGCGTGCGAAGAAGAAAAACGACCTCGACCGCATCATGGGGCTGTACGGGAGCATGAACGAAAGATACTGGTAGCCTATGGAGTTCGACAACCTTCACCAGATTCTCCGCTCGCTCTACGAGCAGATGATGCCGCTGTGCGCTGACATGGCGGGCGTGGCGAAAGGCATCGCCGGGCTGGGCGCGCTCTTCTATGTCGCCTACCGGGTATGGCAGTCGTTGGCGAGAGCCGAACCGATAGACGTCTTCCCGATGCTCCGCCCATTTGCCATCGGTCTGTGCATCATGTTCTTCCCTACGGTGGTGCTTGGCACGATAAACAGCGTCCTCTCGCCCGTCGTGCAGGGCACGGCGAAACTGCTCGAAACGCAGACGCTGGACATGAACAAGTACCGGGAGCAGAAGGACAGGCTGGAATACGAGGCGATGGTGCGCAATCCCGAAACCGCCTACCTCGTGTCCAACGAGGAGTTTGACAAGCAACTGGAGGAATTGGGCTGGTCGCCCTCCGACATGGTGACGATGGCGGGGATGTATATCGACCGGGGGATGTACAAGATGAAGAAGGGCATCCGCGACTTCTTCCGCGAGATACTGGAACTGATGTTCCAAGCCGCCGCCCTCGTGATAGACACCATCCGCACATTCTTCCTCGTGGTGCTGGCGATACTCGGTCCGATAGCCTTCGCCATATCGGTGTGGGACGGCTTCCAAAGCACGCTCACGCAGTGGATATGCCGCTACATACAGGTCTATCTGTGGCTGCCCGTGTCGGACATATTCAGCACCATACTCGCCAAGATTCAGGTGTTGATGCTCCAGAGCGACATCGAGCGCATGCAGACCGACCCCAACTTCTCGCTGGATTCCAGCGACGGGGTGTATATCGTGTTCATGATAATCGGCATCATCGGCTACTTCACCATTCCGACGGTGGCGGGCTGGATCATCCAAGCCGGGGGCATGGGCGGCTACGGGCGCAACGTGAACCAGATGGCGGGACGCGCCGGAAGCATGGCGGGCAGCGTGGCGGGTGCAGCCGCAGGCAACATGGTCGGACGTGCCGGGAAACTGCTGAAATAATCAATGTGCAATTATAAACGGAAAAGTAAAATGGAATTCAAATCACTTAAAAACATCGAATCATCGTTCCGGCAGATACGCCTGTTCGGTATCGTCTTCCTCTCGCTGTGCGCCGTGATAACGGTATGGAGCGTGTGGAGTTCCTACCGCTTCGCGGAGCGACAACGGGAAAAGATTTACGTGCTGGACAACGGCAAGTCGCTGATGCTGGCTCTCTCGCAGGACTTGTCGCAGAACCGTCCGGCGGAGGCAAGGGAACACGTGCGCCGCTTCCACGAGCTGTTCTTCACGCTCTCGCCCGAAAAGAGCGCGATAGAACACAACGTGAAGCGTGCGTTGCTGCTGGCGGACAAGAGCGTGTACAACTACTATTCGGACTTCGCCGAGAAGGGGTACTACAACCGCATCATCGCCGGTAACATCAACCAAGTGCTGAAGGTGGACAGCGTGGTGTGCGACTTCAACGGCTATCCCTACCGTGCCGTGACCTACGCCACGCAGAAGATCATCCGGCAGAGCAACGTCACCGAGCGCAGCCTCGTGACCACCTGCCGCCTCTTGAACTCGTCCCGTTCGGACGACAACCCCAACGGTTTCACCATCGAGGGATTCACCATCATCGAGAACAAGGATTTACAAACCATCAAAAGGTAACAGGCATGAAAGGAATCGGAAAATCACTATGGAGTACCTATTGGAAACTCCACGATAAAAAGAAAATGCTGATAGCAAGGCTCAAGGGCTATCTGGACGGCTTGCCGCCGAAGATACGCAGGCGCATCGTGCTGGCAATGCTCGCCGCATTCGCCGCACTTGCCCTCTACACCTTCGGCAAAGCCGTGTATGACATCGGCAGGAATGACGGCAGCCGGATGGAGATAGACCATGCCGGACAGGTGGAACTGTCCGTGAAGCCGGATAACAATCACAATGTAATACCTTATTTATATGGAACAGACGAAGAATGAACCAAAAAACGAGAACAAGGCGGCTCCCGGTAACGGCAAGCCGAAAAAGGAGCGCAAGCCGCTGACCGAAGCCCAACGGCTGAAACGCCAGAAAATGATAGTGCTTCCCGCTATGGTGCTGGTATTCATCGGGGCGATGTGGCTGATATTCGCCCCGTCCTCCGGCAAGGAGCAGGAGCCGGGAACAGGCGGCTACAATATCGAGATGCCCGATGCGGACAAGGAGAACCGCCGGATTATCGGTGACAAGGCGAAAGCCTACGAGCAGGGGGCAATGGAGGAACGGCAGGAGAACCGCAGCCGCGCCATGCAGCAGTTGGGCGACCTGTTCGACCGCGAAACGGCGGCAGCGGATAGGGACAGCGATTTCGACCTTGCCAATCCCGGCGGAACGGAAGAGGCGGAGAAACCCGCACCGAAGACCATCCAGTCCTCGGCAGCCGCCTACCGCGACCTCAATGCCACGCTCGGCAACTTCTACGAGCAGCCGAAAAACGACAATGCGGAGATGGACGAACTGCTGGAACGCATCGCCACGCTCGAATCCGAACTGGAAAGCGGAAAAGAGAGAAGCTCCACGATGGACGAGCAGGTGGCACTCATGGAAAAATCCTACGAGCTGGCGGCGAAGTACATGGGAAATCAGAACGGCACGCGGGCGGCAGCGGGACAGACCGCAGAGCCGTCCCCCGTGCAGAAAGCCGGAAAGAACACGGCAAAACCCGTAAGGCAGGTGACGCATCAGGTGGTGTCCTCGCTCGGACAGCCCATGAGTAATGCCGAGTTTGTCGCTTCCTTCTCGCAGGAACGCAACCGCAGTTTCAACACGGCGGTGGGTGTCACGACCGTATCGGACAGGAACACCATACCGGCATGTGTCTATGGGGCGCAGAGCGTGACGGACGGGCAGGCGGTCAGGTTACGGCTGTTGGAGCCGATGGCGGTAGCTGATAGGATCATCCCCCGTAATGCGGTGGTGGTCGGCGCAGCCAAGATTCAGGGTGAACGGCTTGCCATCGAAATCACCTCGCTGGAACACGACGGCACGGTTATCCCGGTGGAGTTGGAGGTCTATGACACGGATGGGCAGCCCGGCATATTCATACCCAACTCGATGGAGATGAACGCTGTCCGGGAGGTTGCCGCCAACATGGGCGGCTCGCTGGGGAGCAGCATCAACATCTCCACCAATGCCGGGGCGCAGCTTGCCTCCGACTTGGGAAAAGGACTGATACAAGGCACGAGCCAGTACATTGCCAAGAAGATGCGTACCGTCAAAGTGCATCTGAAAGCCGGGTACAGGGTCATGCTCTATCAGGAAGTGAATTAAGGAAACAATCAAATTTTTATTTACCACTAAAAATCCAAAGTAATGAGAAAAGTAATCATGATGTTTGCCCTCGCTATGGGCATCGCAACTGCCAACGCGCAGGAAAACGTAACCGTTGAAACGCCCAACAGAAGTGACCAACTGACCTTGACAAAGGAGGTCTATCCGCAGAAAGAAGCGGACGGAGACCTGTATCACGGTCTGACGAGAAAGCTGGGCTTTGACCGCATGGTCCCCCCGCACGGCTTGGAAGTGACCTACGACAAGACCGTGCATGTCATCTTCCCGGCGGAAGTGCGCTATGTCGATTTAGGCTCGCCCGATCTGATTGCGGGCAAAGCCGACGGTGCGGAGAACGTCATCCGCGTGAAGGCAACCGTGAGGAACTTCCCGAACGAAACCAACATGTCCGTAATCACGGAGGACGGGAGTTTCTACACCTTCAGTGCGCCCATAATAGGGGCTTGATAATAATCACTTTGGCAAGTGATTA
>OKHM01000461.1_pt1 | contig 13610 bp, 13 predicted proteins | sample 1612121 | NCBI WGS metagenome assembly OKHM01 (sample SAMN04436777, study PRJEB24849) | human gut metagenome | biome: human gut; feature: NICU; material: stool | host: Homo sapiens | place: USA: Saint Louis, MO | collected 2011-03-27
CAGCCCTGCCATTATCATAGAAGAGCTGCTTTTACAGAGATTTCTTCACACACTCTGGATAATAGGCAAAGAGTATATCCTTGTATACCAAATCGCCTGTAAATAAATACCCTGTATCTTTCTCCCAAAAACACAAATGCCCAGGTGAATGTCCCGGCGTATGAAACACTTCAACCTGCCTCCCGCCAAGGTCAATTATATCATGATCAGTCAGAACCTTTGACGGCACCCCCTGAAAAAACTCATAATCGTTTACATCAAAGCCGTCAGGTAAATTGCAGCGGTCAGCAACCATCTCTTTAATTGTTTCTATGGATAAAGGGAACTTGCCATTCAGCCAGTCCAATTCTTCAGCATGAGCGTAAAAATCCGGAAAATATTTGTGTCCTCCAATATGATCCCAATGAATATGCGTTGCAACTGCCGTAATGGGCTTGTCCGTGAGTTTTACGACCTCATCAAATATGTTTGAAATACCAAGTCCTGTGTCAATAAGCAAGCTTCGTTCCCTTCCGTTCAGCAAATAGCAGTGCGTTTCCTCCCAATGCCGGTATTCACTGATAATGTAGGTATTTGAGTCTGTTTTATCTATTGTAAACCAGTTGTCCATTGTTTTATATCCTCCGCTTTGTCGGTTTGCTTCATTGTCTAAACCATCAGATTTAATTTTAAATAAAGGAAACTAGACCTCTAATGCCAGTTCAACGGCCTGTTTTGCGTGTATCACGGTGGTATCAAAAACAGGCAGTGAAGAATCGGTCTGATGTATAAGAAGCCCGATTTCAGTACAGCCAAGGATAACACCATGGGCTCCCTTTGCCTTTAAATTATCAATGACTACCTGGAATTCTCTGCGGGATTCTTCCCTGATATTACCTACGCAGAGTTCATGGAAGATAATATCATTCACAATATCAATATCCGCGTCATCCGGGGTGATAACGTCTATACCTCTGTCAATTAACCTCTGCTTATAAAAATCCTGTGTCATCGTATATTTTGTGCCCAACAAGCCCACTTTCCGAATCTGACATGCCAGAAGCTCTTGTGCGGCGGCATCCGCTATATGTATAATCGGAATCTGTATCATGGATTCGATTTGAGGAACTACCTTGTGCATTGTATTTGTGCAGATCAGAATGAAGTCCGCACCTGCAGCTTCTAAGCTTTTAGCTGCCGTTCCCAGTATGTCACCACTCTTTTTCCAGTCACCGTCAGACTGACATTTTTCGATCTCGTCAAATTCCACACTGTAAAGAATAACCTTTGCAGAATGAAGTCCGCCAAGCCGTCTTTTAACTTCCTCATTTATAATCTGGTAGTATGAAACTGTACTTTCCCAACTCATTCCGCCAATCAGCCCAATTGTTTTCACTTTTTGACCTCCTCTGTTTCCGATTTGATTTAGTAAATTATATCACACATTCATTTGCTATGGAACGACGACTTGGGAGTGCATCAAGGAAAACAATTGTAATGCACTGACGGAAGAAGGCCGCTGAGAAGGCCGCTGAGAAGGCCGCTGAGAAGACAGCTAAGAAGGCCGCTAAGAAAACAGCTAAGAAAAATGTAATAGATTCTTCAGCATATGGTATTTGACATTCATCATACAGCATGCTATAATCAGTTCCAATAAAAGGGAGTAGCGAACCACCAGAAGGTGGATTTTAAATCGTCATCTCGGTGCCGGAGGCACCCGTATAAAATGAAATGTGCAAGACTTTTATTGTGGCAGGGAGCCAGCCACCATAAAGGTCTTTTTTTCTCTGATGCAAAGCTGGCGGTAATACCTGCCTCGCACAACAGCAAGGTATTGTTTATCGCAGAAAGGAGAAAAGAATGGAGAGAAAAAGCAGACAACAGGAAATCAGTGAGGCATTAATGGCAGCAGATATGGCTTCCATGAGCCTGCAAAAGGCGGAGGAACTGCTGCAGAAGGCAAGCAGTTGGGGAATCTGGGATATGCTGGGCGGCGGATTTTTCAGCACCATGTTTAAGCATAACCGGATGGATGAGGCCCAGGCAGCCATGAATGAGGCAAGGGGACATCTGCGCAGATTAAAGAGAGAATTGCTGGATGTAAACCTGACCGGGGATTTAAAGATGGATGTGGGAAGTTTTCTGACCTTTGCCGATTACTTTTTTGACGGTGTCATAGCTGACTGGATGGTGCAGTCTAAAATAGGGGATGCTCTGAACCAGGTCAGGGAAGCCAGACGTCAGGTGAGCGGTATCAGGAAACGTCTCCAGGAGATGAGGCAGACACTGGAAACAGAACAGGAAGGTAGGTAAGGTATATGGGATGTCTTGGAAATGTATTATGGTTTATATTCGGCGGATGTATAAGCGGCTTATCCTGGCTCCTGACAGGCTGCCTGTGGTGCATAACGATCATAGGAATACCGGTGGGACTGCAGTGTTTTAAGTTTGCGGGCCTGAGTTTCTTTCCCTTTGGAAAGGAAGTGGTCTACGGCGGGGGAGCGGCGTCCCTGATTCTGAATATTATCTGGCTGTTGGTTTCCGGTTTGCCCCTGGCCATTGAGTCAGCCATCATCGGAGTACTGCTTTGTATTACCATCGTGGGCATACCTTTTGGGCTGCAGCAGTTCAAGCTGGCGAAACTGGCCCTGATGCCCTTCGGAAGCCAGATTGTCTGAGATTTGGCATGAAAACAGACCGGGGTAATGTGGCACAGTGCAGTTATTTTATGATAATGGAGGACAGAATGCCGCGGTTTTGATATACTAATACACAAGAGATAACAGGGAAGCAGACGCAGCTGTCAATACCCGCTTTGCAGGGCGTACTGGGAGTCTGCGTCTGTTGTGCTTCCGCTGCAATCAGTATAATCACAGCAAATGAAAGTGAAGGGATGGATATGTCATCAGGAAAGATTACCATGGATGATATTGCCAATATGGCAGGGGTTACCAAGAGTACGGTGTCCAGATATTTTAACGGAGGCAGTGTAAGAGAGTCCACCAGGGAACGGATACAGGAAATCATAAGGGAGTATAATTATGAACCCAATACATTTGCCAGGTTAAAGGCCAAGGAAAGCAATGTGATTGGAGTGGTCCTTCCCACCCTGAATTCAAAAGTGTCCAGCCGTGTGGTGACCAGTATCGGACGCTACCTGAGGGAACAGGGGTATGAAACGCTGATTAAGGATTCGGACCACAGTGTGGACCTGGAGCTTAAGAATATTCAGAGACTGATTACGCTGAAGGTGGACGGCATCATACTGAGCGCCATTACCATAACAGAGGCGCACCGTAAGCTGATACAGGGAAGCCCTGTGCCTGTGGTGGTGTTGGCACAGGACTATGACGGGGGAATTTCCATTGTCCACGATGATTACGGGGCAGGAAAGGCCATGGGAGTCCGTGTGGCAAAGGCCCGTCCGGCCCGGGTTGGGTATATGGGAGTGTCTGCCCTGGATGTGGCCGTGGGTATCAACCGCAAGCAGGGCGTGATGGACGGCCTGAAAGAATGGGGCATTAAGGATGTGGTCACGGCTGCCGGGGATTACAGCTATGCCAGCGGAATCCGCATGGCTGAGGAAATGATGGACCAGGGTCCGGTAGATGCAATCATATGTGCCACGGACCGCCTGGCTTTTGGCGCGTACCATGTTTTGGGGGAGAGAGGATTAAGGATTCCCGAGGATGTTTCCGTGGCAGGATTTGGCGGATATGATGAAAGCACTCTGTTAAAGCCGGACCTGACCACCCTGCGTTTTGATTCCTATGGTCTGGGTTATCTGGGGGCTGAAACCATACTTAAGATGATACATCGGGAACCGGTGCCAAAAAAGCAGATAGTGGATTACACAATGATAGAAGGTCACAGCGTCAAAGAACAAAGTGATTTTTAAGCATGCAGGGAGAAATAGAAGAAGATATGTGAAAAGTGCACAAATTCAGAGACGATTTTTTTACGCTCAAAAATGGAACCGGTGCCAATAAAACATTGACATTAAGGGCTGAATGCCCTATTATATAGTTGTGGAACCGATACCAAAAAGCAAAGGGAAATCATAGTAAGAAGAGGGGAAGGAATATGATGGATTATGCAAAGACGGCAAGTCTGGTCATCAAGTACGTAGGCGGAAAAAACAATATTAAGTCAGTTACCCATTGTGCCACCAGACTTCGTTTTCAGCTCAGGGATAACGGGCTGCGAAACGAGGAGGCAATCAGTGACCTGGAAGGGGTAAAGGGAGTGTTTCTCACACAATCCCAGTTCCAGATCATATTTGGTTCCGGTATTGTGAATATGGTCTGCGATGAAGTACAGAAGCAGCTGGGAACATTGGAGGAAAAGCCGGAGGAAAAAGAAGAGGGGAAGGGAAATGTGGTCCAGCGTTTCATCAAGATGCTCAGTGACATTTTCGTGCCCATCATTCCCGCTATTGTGGCAGGCGGTCTTCTTATGGGACTTAACAACCTTCTGACGTCCCCGCTTGTAAACGGGCAGTCAATGATTGAGCTGTACCCCATGTGGCAGGGACTGGCTTCGGCCATCAACACCTTTGCAAACGCACCCTTTACCTTTCTGCCGGTACTGATTGGATTCAGCGCAACCAGAAAGTTTGGAGGAAATGCGTTTTTAGGGGCGGCCATGGGCATGATTATGGTCCATCCGGATTTACTGAACGCATACCAGATTGGTCTGGCACAGCCTCCTGTATGGGACATCTTTGGTTTTCAGATAGCTGCCATCGGATATCAGGGAACTGTTCTTCCTGTTCTGGCTGTCTCCTGGATTCTGGCCAATATCGAGAAACGGCTTCACAAGGTTACGCCGTCCTGGCTGGATAATCTGACAACCCCACTTTTATCCATCCTGGTAACTTCTTTCCTGACCTTTATCTGCGTGGGACCTGCGCTGAGGGAAGCCGGCAATCTGCTGGCCTCAGGCATCACATGGCTCTATAATACTCTGGGACCTGTGGGCGGAGCACTCTTTGGATTTGCATATGCTCCTATTACCATGACCGGCATGCACCACAGCTTTATTGCCATTGAGACACAGCTGCTGGCCGACAGCGCCCATACAGGCGGAAGCTTCATTTTCTCAACAGCCAGCATGAACAATGTGGCCCAGGGCGCCGCGGTCCTGGCAGTGCTTCTTATGACAAAGAATGACAAGATGAAGTCCATCTGCTCTGCATCCGGTATTTCTGCCTTGTTAGGCATTACGGAACCAGCCATGTTTGGTGTGACATTGAAACTGAAGTATCCATTCTATGCAGCCATGGCCGGATCGGCGGCAGGAAGCGCTTATCTGGCAGCCACCAAGACACTGGCTCAGGCATTGGGCGCGGCAGGACTTCCGGGCTTTATCTCCATGAAGCCTGACCACTATATGAATTTTGCCATTGGAATCATTTTGTCCATGGGCGTTTCCTTTGCCCTTACCATGGTGTTCTGGAAAAAGTTTGCTCTTGGCAGGGAGGACGGCCCGGAGAAAAAGGATGCAGGCAGGGCTGAGGGAACGGAAACAGCCTCGGACGTGGAAATATCCCGAAAAATCGAAATGCCACAGGTAATAGAGCAGTCCCGGGAAATCATCACTGAACTTTATGTCCCCATGAAAGGGCAGGTCCTGGATGTGGGACAGTCCGCAGATGAGGTTTTTGCATCCAAGGCCCTGGGGGACGGCGTGGCCATCAATCCGGCTGAGGGCATGGTATGTGCGCCGTGCGACGGCACCATAAGCCTGCTGTTTCCGACAAAGCATGCGGTGGGAATTACATCTGAGACAGGCGTGGAAGTGCTCATTCATATCGGAATCAATACAGTACAGCTGGATGGGCAGGGATTTGAGGCCTTTGTGGCACAGGGGGATAAGGTAAAGAAGGGCCATAAGCTTATTGCCGCTGACCTGGATTTGATTCGGGAAAAGGGAATGAATCCGCAGACTATGATGATTCTGCCTGAGGGCGGAAATCTGGATGTGACCGTATATCCTGGCGGACAGGCGGACAGCGGGGACCTGGCGGTGAAAGCGGTTAAGACAGTTAAGACGGCATAAACATGCTGCGCAGGTAGGGAGAAAGCCGCCTGAAGAAAGCAGTGGTGAGAAGAATGCCGCCTGAAGAAAGCAGTGGTGAGGAGGAAGCAGCTTGAAGAAATATGAGAAGGTCCTCAGGGAGGACTATGAAGCATGGTACCGGGACAACCGGGATTACAGGGAAAGGGTCAGGGCGGATGAAAGCCGCCTGGCCTACCACCTGATGCCGGAAACCGGCTGGCTGAACGACCCCAATGGGCTCTGCCAGTTTCAGGGACTGTACCATATTTATTATCAGTATACACCCTTTGAGCCCACAGGGGAGATTAAGCTCTGGGGTCACTATACCACACGGGATTTCATTCACTATAAACAGGAGGAGCCGGCGCTTTTTCCGGACCAGGACCTGGATGCCCATGGCGTATATTCCGGTTCTGCTTATGTGGAGGATAAGACCATCCATTATTTTTACACAGGCAATGTAAAGCTGTTTGACAGGGATGATTACGATTATATTATGAGCGGCCGGGTGAGCAATACCATTCATGTTACAAGCAGGGACGGATATCATTTTTCTGCCAAGGAACTGGTCATGAACCACAAGGATTATCCGGCTGACATGAGCTGTCACATAAGGGACCCCAAGGTCTTTAAAAAAGGGGAGTATTACTATATGGTACTGGGGGCCAGGGATGCCCTGAGCAAGGGAATGGTCCTTGTGTACCGGTCAATGGATTTAACAAATTGGGAGTATTTTAATAGAATTACGACGGAACAAACATTTGGCTATATGTGGGAATGCCCTGATTTGTTCTGTCTGGACGGCCAGCTCTGCCTGGTCTGCTGCCCCCAGGGGGTGAAGCCCATGGGAACAGAGTATCAGAATGTGCATCAGTGCACGGTCTTTTGTCTGGACTATGATTTTAGGGAAAATACCATCAGGCTGAATTCGCAGTTTCCCGGAATGGTGGACCGGGGCTTTGATTTTTATGCGCCTCAGACCTTTCTGGACGAGCAGGGGCGGCGCATTCTCATAGGCTGGATGGGAATACCGGACGCAGAATATACCAATCCGACGGTAAAAGCCGGATGGCAGCATGCCCTTACTATGCCGCGCCTCCTTCATATGAGGGAAGGACGTCTTTTACAGCAGCCTCTGGAGGAAATGAAGGAGCTTCGCCGGGACAGAAGGGATTATGATTTTTGGGAGCTTGGGAAGGGTGTGGAAACAGGACTTGTGTTCGAGGCGTGTTTATCCATGGAGTCCTGCAGTGATATGTGCCTGGCCATCAGGGATGATGTCACATTGTCCTATCAAAATGGCCTGCTGACCCTGGACATGGGAAACAGCGGAAGCGGCAGGACAAGACGCAGTGTTTTACTGGAACAGCTTACGGACCTGCGCATATTTTCAGACACCACTTCGCTGGAAATATTTGTAAATGATGGACTGGAGGTCTTTACCACAAGGGTGTACGGTGACCGTCCTGGTATGCGGATAAAAGGGAAGTGCTGCGGAACTGTAAGTGTCTATGAACTCAGCGGTTTTATATATGAATAAGAAAGAGTTTGTTAAATGAATTTTTAAGTCTGCCCGGGGTGCCTGCGGGCAGGCTTTTTTTGATAAGGACTTCTTTGGGCGGAAGGAGTAATTTACGAATAAAAAAATGAGGCATGTAATATAAAAATATGGTATTCTGTAGATACACAGAACGAACAGATTCATGGCTTTTAAAGGTACAAAGGCGTTAAGCTCATAAATGAGCCGAAAGTACAAACAGGTTAAAAGGAGCTGCAATATGAGAAAAAAGAAATACATTTTATATTTTGCCGCCGCCGCGGCTGCGGCAAGCCTTGGCCTTGGCGCGTGCTCGCCCGGCACAGGTGCGCAGAAGGAGACGGCGACATCTGTGTCAGCAGGACAGCAGACCGCGGTGAGCGGGGTCACAGAGTCCGGAACAGAGTCTGAAACAGGGTATGAGAACGGGCATGAAACAGGGCATGAAACAAGGCATGAGACAGAGCTTGAAACAGAGGAAGGGACTGCATCGGAGCATACCACGGAGCATATCCCGGAGCAGGAAGCTGCAAAAGCCCCTGTTCTGCGTCTGAAGCTGCCGGATGACGTAACGGTATGCAGCAGCCCTGTTATAATTCAGAAGGATGAGCATACCGTACAGATTCAGTTTCATGATGAAAACACACAGTCTGATGCCATGGCCTGGGCTTCCCTGGAGGCAGGAGGCGGCCCCTCGGAATACTACGTCCTTGACGAGGAGGGGACTCTGCAGCAGGAGGTTTGGGCAGGAGAGAAACTGGTGAAAATGACAATCCAAAAAACAGTGGAAAATTCCGATATCCACGGTATACTGGTTTCCTGGGAGCATGAGGGTGTGTTCTATGAACTTTGGGAGGATGATGCCAGGGACAGTATGGATGCTGTGATAGAAATGGCTTCAGCCATTGCTGTTCGCAGCGCAGCGGTCCAAGGCAATTAGGCCTGGAGCAAATCATCTCCAAAAACCGGGTAAGGAGGAAGGAAAGTATGTGTCCCTTCTAAAGAAACTGGTCACTTTCAGAACGTTGGTAGGATATGATGTCATTGATGTCGCAGTCCAGAATGCGGCAGAGGTCATTGAGCGTTGTGGTGCTTAACGGCTTGTTTTTCCGGAGTCTGTCTATGGTGGAGCTTGACAGGTTATGATTATAGATTAAGGTATAGGTGGATTCATCAGAATTCTTGAGCGTGTTCCAAAAAGGTTCATATGTAATCACGGTGTATCCTCTTTTCTTACGTGTATATTATATAGATAGAAAAATAAGGTAATTTCAGTTTACCTAAAAAAATGGCTCATATCCCGGATATGCAGAATTTGCCTACAAAAAAGGTGAAAAATTCCATTTTAGCCGTAAGGGGAGAGGGGATGGACATATGTCAGGCGGACAAAATCCATTGCCCATTGCCCTTCATTTTCCTTAGAATCTATCTAAAGAACGCTGGAATCAGGTTGTTTTCCCCTTATGGAAAAAAATTCTAATTCAGTAAAATCCATTGAAATATAGGGCTTTTAAGGAAAATGTAAGACAGTGTAAGAGGAAAAGGACTTGCTTTTTTCATAAAAGTTTGTATAATGGGATAACGGAGTGAAATTAAGCATGTAATTTTCAGTTATCAGGCTTATGAATCCAGGAGGCAGAGTAGAATGAAAGTCAGGAAGGTACTGGGCGGCTTTGCGTGGGCCATGCTTGCGGCGATGCTGATTTTGGTAAATGCAATGGCGGCTAACGGGGATGATTTGTTTGACCAGACAGAGAATTCAGCGGTGATTCAGTATCAGCGGTGATTCAGTGACGATGCAGTATTTATTGAGGTTCAGCAGTTATGAGGAGAGACCGGCGCAGATGCTGGTCTTTTTTGATGCGGTAAAACCAGGCCTTATTGTTTTTGACAAATCACGGGGTTGCTACAGCAAGTTTTGCAATGTATTGAACAAAAAGGGATATGGATTATTCACCCTCAGGGTGGTAATATTAAATCATGAAATCAACAAACACAGGAGGGAATGGTTATGCATTTATTAGACAGTGAACTGAGGAATAAGGAAGAGTGGGAAGCAGCAGAAATAGAACTTCCAAAATTTGACAGAGAAGCGATGAAGGCAGCTACCAGAGAGTGTCCGCAGTGGGTGCATTTCGGTGCAGGCAATATCTTCCGCGCATTTCCTGCAGCGTGTCAGCAGAAGCTGCTGAACGATGGTGTTGAAAAGACCGGAATCATCGTGGCAGAAGGTTATGACTATGAAATCATCAAAAAGGCATACAGGCCTCAGGATGACTTAAGCCTCCTGGTCACACTGAAAGCCAATGGAACCATTGAGAAAACTGTGATTGGAAGCCTTGCCCAGTCCCTGACCGTGGATCGCCAGGATGCGGAGGACTGGAACTGTTTAAAGGATATTTTTGCCAGTAAAACCCTGCAGATGGTCAGCTTCACCATCACAGAAAAGGGCTACAGCATCACTTCGGCAGACGGGTCCTTCCGCCCGGACGTAAAGGCTGATTTTGAGGCTGGTCCGGAACAGGCAGACAGTTATATCGGTAAGCTCTCCGCCCTGTGTTACTGGAGATATACCCATGGCGCAGCTCCGTTGGCCCTGGTCAGCATGGATAACTGTTCCCACAACGGCGATAAGCTGTATGCGGCTGTGGACGCTTATGCAAAGGCCTGGACAGAGAACGGAAAGGCTGACAGCGGATTCCTGGAGTATATTGAGAATCCGGCGCATGTTTCCTTCCCGTGGAGCATGATTGACAAAATCACCCCACGTCCGGATGACAGCGTCAAGAAGATGCTGGAGGAGGCAGGCTTTACAGATACAGAGAGCATTGTCACCAGCAAGAACACATATGTGGCTCCTTTTGTCAATGCAGAGGAAGCTGAATACCTGGTGATTGAGGATGCGTTCCCCAACGGACGCCCCAGGCTGGAGCATGCAGGCGTCATGTTTACTACCAGGGATACCGTAGAAAAGGTGGAGCGCATGAAGGTGTGCACCTGCCTGAATCCCCTTCACACCACCCTGGCTGTATATGGCTGTCTCCTGGGCTACACCAAGATCAGCGAGGAGATGAAGGACGCAGACCTGGTGAAGCTGGTGGAAATCATCGGTTACAAAGAAGGTCTTCCTGTGGTTACGGATCCCGGCATTCTTTCTCCTAAGAAGTTTATTGACGAGGTATTGCAGATCCGCGTGCCCAATCCTTTTATGCCTGATACGCCACAGAGAATTGCCTGCGACACATCCCAGAAGCTGTCCATCCGTTTCGGTGAGACCATTAAGGAATACATGGCAAGGCCTGAGCTGGATGTGAAGTCCCTTAAGTTCATACCCATGGTTCAGGCAGGATGGTGCCGTTACCTGCTGGGGGTAGATGATGAGGGCAATACCTTTGCCGTAAGCCCGGACCCCATGTATGAGGGACTGGCTGAGAAGCTGCAGGGCGTAAAGGTAGGAGAGCCGTGCAATGTACACGAAGTGCTTCAGCCTGTTTTAAGCGATGCCAAGATATTCGGAGTGGACCTGTATGAGGCAGGGCTGGGCGAATATGTGGAGAGCATTTTCTCTGAGCTGATTGCAGGCAAGGGTGCTGTAAGGGCTGCCCTTCAGAAACATCTGGCAGAGGCTTAGACACATTTAAATCAAGAAAATACGAGAGAATATAAGAATCTATAAGAAACACGGTCCGGCCCCTGGCCGGCCCGGCACACGCCCGGACAAAGGCATACACCCCTTGTCCGGGCGCTTTTTGATGTTGGGGAGATGTGAGTATTTACAAAAAGTGGGAGAAATTAATGAATTTGTAACAAAAAAGTCATATTTTATATACAAAACAGGGAGAATATGGTATTATAGTGGGAACGAACGGATGTTTAGGTCTGATTCACTGAACTTACAGGCATTTGCCTTTTTGATATAGATTAAGAATGGAAATGGGAATTTCCAGGAATCATAAGATAATTGGGAAAGACAGAGGTTACGTATGAAAAGGTGGATAGCGGCAGGCATATTAATCCTTGCAATGACAGGATGTTCCCGGTATGAACCGGCAAAGGAGATGACCAGAGCCCAGGAGGAGTCTGTGCTGTCTGAGGCATCAGGGGCCCAGAACGGGCAGGAGACCCAGGAGGCAGAGGCGGCTGATTCCCAGGTCATTACCATTTCCACATATCCGCCCAGAAACCCGGTAAAGGTAAAGGGCATCTATGTATCCGCCTATGTAGCCGGTACCGGTGATATGATGGATAAGATCATTGAGGAGATCGACAGGACGGAGCTCAATGCAGTGGTCATTGATGTGAAGGATGACCAGGGAAGGATCACCTATGCCATGGATTCCCCTACGGTAAATGAGATAGGGGCCTGCCAGGTTTTTATCCAGGACATGCCTGCGCTTATGGCAAAGCTTAAGGAGCATGGAATCTATACCATAGCCAGGGTGGTGGCGTTCAGGGACCCCTATCTTGCAGAACAGAAGCCGGAGTGGAGCCTGCATGTGGCTGACGGCAAGATTTACCGGGATAATAAAGGCCTTGCATGGGTAAATCCTTATAAGAAGGAAGTCTGGGATTATCTGATTGAGGTGGGGAAAAAGGCAGGCGAAGCGGGATTTGACGAGATTCAGTTCGACTATATCCGGTTTGCCGTGGACAAGACCATGAATGATGTTGTTTTTGACGACGCGGATACCCAGGGACGCGATAAGACCCAGGCTATTACAGAATTCATAGGCTATGCCCATGATGAGCTGGCAAAGGAAGGACTCTTTGTGTCGGCCGATGTATTCGGCACCATTATGCGCAGCGAGGAGGATGCGGCTGCCGTGGGCCAGGAATATGAGGACATGGCGGAGCAGCTGGATTATATATGCCCCATGATTTATCCATCCCACTACGGGCCGGGAAATTTTGGAATAGAGTATCCGGATACCCAGCCGTATGATACAATATTAAATGCATTGAATGGTTCCAGGGAGCTTCTGGCCGCATCCGCAAAGGAGGATGCGCCGCAGGCCGTGGTAAGGCCGTGGCTTCAGGACTTTACTGCGTCCTATCTGGAACATTATATTAAATATGGCGATGAACAGGTGAGGCAGCAGATACAGGCTGTCTACGATGCAGGCTATGACCAGTGGATTCTCTGGGATGCAGGGGTCAGTTATCACTACGGCGGGCTGCTTACTCCGGAGGAAGCAGAGGAAGAGGACCAGCGTATATCCCAGTCCAGGGCGGCGCTGGAGACAGAGAGGGACGCTGCAGAGAACGTTCCGGCAGAGACAGCCCCGGCAGAGAACGTTCCGCCAGAGACTGTCCCGCCAGAGGCAGTCCCGTCAGAGAACGTTCCGCCAGAGACTGTCCCGCCGGCAGGCGCAGCCCGGTAAAACGGCATGCCGGAAAACGAAAAAGCATCTGAATATAGGGCCATATGAAAAGGATGGTGACAGGTATTGTTTGATTTAGAGGAAGAACTGAAGAAACTCCCGGCCAGTCCGGGAGTTTATCTTATGCACAATGACAGGGATGAGATTATATATGTGGGCAAGGCCATCAGCCTTAAGAACCGGGTCAGGCAGTATTTCCAGAGCAGCAGGAATAAGACGGCCAAAATTGAACAGATGGTGTCCCATATTGCATGGTTTGAATATATCCTGACAGATTCCGAGCTGGAAGCCCTGGTGCTGGAGTGCAACCTGATTAAGGAGCACAGGCCGCGGTACAACACCATGTTAAAGGATGACAAAAGCTATCCTTATATCAAGGCAACCATGGGGGAGGATTTTCCCCGCCTTCTGTTTGCCAGGGACATGAAGAAGGACGGCAGAAGCCGTTATTTTGGTCCTTATACCAGCGCCGGGGCTGTAAAGGACACCCTGGATTTGATACACAAATTGTACCGGATCAGGACCTGCAACCGGAATCTGCCAAAGGATACGGGAAAGGAGCGGCCGTGTCTCAATTACCACATCAAGCAGTGCGACGCCCCGTGCCAGGGTTATATTTCCAGGGAGGAATACCAGTCCAACTTTAACCAGGC
>OKHM01000462.1_pt1 | contig 13600 bp, 10 predicted proteins | sample 1612121 | NCBI WGS metagenome assembly OKHM01 (sample SAMN04436777, study PRJEB24849) | human gut metagenome | biome: human gut; feature: NICU; material: stool | host: Homo sapiens | place: USA: Saint Louis, MO | collected 2011-03-27
GGTCTATTTGCTTTATTTGTAAATATACAATCTGCAATATTAATTTTTTTCATTATTTTTAACAATTTTTTGTCTTATTTTCATAACATCCCTCCGGTTTTTTGTGAATTTTGTTTTAATATATGAATTACTATTTCTTTATATGAAACATATCTTTTTTTCATAATATATGATAGAATAAAAAACACAAATCTAAAGGAGGGAGAGTATATGTCCGAACAAACCTCAGATGAAAAATACCTTTTGCAATCCGTAAATAATGCACTGGCAATCATAGATGTGCTTTGCGAACACGACAATTTAGGACTGGCTGAGCTGGCCAGTTACATGAATCTGGGAAAAAGTACGGTCTTTCGCCTGCTGTATACACTGCAGCGCAAGGGCTATGTATCCAAGGATCGGAATTCAAAGTATCATTTAAGCTTCAAATTTGCCCGCATCGGAACTATTGTCACCAAACGTTCTGAACTGATTGAGCTGATACATCCTTTCCTGATGGAACTGTCTGCGCTTTCCGGCGAGACAGCCCATCTGGTCACCTGGCATTCTGACACAGAAATTATCTTTGTCGACAAGGTAATCGGAACTGCCACCATAAGCATGCAGTCCATGGTAGGATTTACCCGTACAGCCCATATGACAGCCACAGGCAAAGCCTTGCTGGCTTATTCCTCACCAGAGGTTGTGGGCACCTACATGGAACTGGCGCCGTTTATCATGCAGACGCCCAAATCCATTCCTTCCCGTTCAGAGCTGGAACGGCTCATACCCCAAATTCGCGCCCAGGGGTATGCCTGCGATGATGAGGAATCCGAGACAGGGCTCACCTGCTATGCCGCCCCTGTTGTCAGCATGGGGCAGGCCATTGCGGCTATCAGTATTTCAGGCCCGTCCACTCGCATGGAGCTTAACCGTGACCGCTATGTTGCCCTGGTAAAGGATGCCGCCCTGAAGATTGGAAAAAAATTAGGTTATTAACAGATTTCAGACAAAAAACACCCCCGGAACAGACAGGGAATCCATTTCCCTTCCCATTCCGGAGGTGTTTTATAATATGTTTTCATTTTATAGTTTTATCCTGCAGTTTCATCCTTACAAACACCAAAAGACTGTCACAGGGAATGTTCCTCCTCCAAACGGAATATACATAACCATATCTTCTGCAAACTTCGTATAAAGGAGGTTTTTGCCCATGTGCACAGCTATGGTCACACAGACGTCCCAGGGGGACATTTATTTTGGCCGGACCATGGATTTCTCTTATCCCCTTGAGCCTGAACTGTATTTTGTTCCCAAAGGCTATCAATGGAATAATATCATGAACACCCACCAGGTCCGCAACCGTTACCGTTTCATGGGAATCGGGCAGGACATATCCCCGGTGGTCTTTGCAGACGGGGTCAATGAGATGGGCTTCGGGGCCGCTGTCCTCTATTTCCCCGGCTATGCCCAGTATGATGTCCCGGACCCTGAGGATTCGTCCCGGCCTGCCATCACAGCACTGGAACTCACGGGATTTCTCTTAGGTTTAAGCGCGTCCGTGGAGGAAGCAGCATCCATTCTCCGCACCATCCGAATCGTTGGCGCCGAAGACTCCATAACCGGAACCATTGCCCCGCTCCACTGGCTCGTGGCGGACCGGACCGGCAAATCCATGGTCATTGAAAAGACAGCTGACGGCCTGCATCTCATGGATAACCCTGTAGGTGTTCTCTCCAACAGCCCTGACTTCCAGTGGCACCTGACCAATCTGCGCAATTACATGAATCTCTCCCCCACACAGGAGCAGTCACAGACCTGGGGCAGCCTGGAGCTGACCCCCTTCGGACAGGGCGGCGGCAGCTTTGGCCTGCCCGGTGATTATACTCCTCCTTCCAGGTTTGTCAGGACCGCATTTCTAAAGACTCATACTCCCATTCCGGCAGGCAGGGATGAAGCGGCGCTGACCTGTTTCCATATAATGGAAAGTGTCAGTATCCCAAAGGGCCCGGTCATCACAAGCCGGAATACACCGGATTATACCCAGTACACAGCCTTCATCAATCTCTCCTCCAGAGAATACTTCTTCAAAACATACGGCAGCAGCTGCATCACCTCTGCATCACTGCCCGGCAATCCGGATGCACAAACCGGCATAAACTCGTTGGCAGCCCTTAATCAGCCCGCCGGCTTTTGCCAGCTACCCGCGTCTCAGGACGCGATCTAATACCTGGTAAAGATATTCCACATCCACAGGCTTGGTCACAAAGCCGTCCATCCCCGCCTCAGCCGCCGCGTCTGCATCCTCCTTAAAAGAGTTAGCCGTCATAGCAATGATGGGGATGGAAACAGCGTCCTGCCTCTGTATTCTGCGGATGGCGCGGCAGGCTTCCAGGCCGTTCATCTCAGGCATCTGGAGATCCATAAGAATGGCATGATAGGTTCTGGGACTGCTCTGCATGAACAGTTCCACAGCCTGTTTTCCGTTCTCCGCCCTGCGCACGCTGGCCCCCTTCATCTTCAGAAGCTCAGTGGCTATCTCTGCATTCAGGTCATTATCCTCAGCCAGCAGGATATTTATGTGCTCCAGGCAGCTGCTTTCCACCCCTCCAGCCTTCTGTTTCTCCTGTTTTATCTTTATTTCTTCTTCCACATTCGAATCCGCCAGGGAAAATGCAGCTGAAAAATAGAATTCGCTTCCCTTGCCCAGCTCACTCTTAAGCTTCAGTTCTCCCCCCATCAGCCCCACAATGGTCCTGCTGATAGTAAGTCCCAGCCCGGTTCCCTGGCTCTTGGAATAATTGGGTCCCACCTGCTCAAAGGCTCCGAATACGCGTTTCTGATTCTCCACAGATATGCCCACACCGTTATCAATCACCTGAAACTTGTAGATCACCTGCTGATTCGTGCTTTTGGTCCGGGTCACACGCATGATGATACTGCCGCCTGCCGGTGTGAATTTAAAGGCATTGGAAACCAGATTGGTCAGAACCTGCTGGAGACGGATAACATCCCCCATAAGCGTACGGTTTTCCACGTCCTTTTCTACAGTGAACTCCAATCCGCGGCGCGTAGCCTCTGCGGTCAGCATGTCCTCAAGCTCTTCCACGGCCCGGTTCATGGAAAATGCCTCATTTGACACTGTCATTTTCCCGCTCTCAATACGGCTCATATCCAGGATATCGCTGATTAATCTCAGCAGATACTGGGATGAGGACCGGATTTTCCCCAGGTTTTCCCTTACCTGTTCCGGTACATCATCCATCATTGATGTTAAGTCGCTGAGCCCCACAATGGCATTCATGGGCGTACGTATCTCATGGCTCATCCTGGAAAGAAATTCACCCTTTGCGCGGTTAGCTGCCTCTGCCCTCTCCAGGCTGCTCTGCATCCTGGCTGCCCGTATTCTGGAACGGGCAGCTGCCATTACAAGAATCATCACGGCAAGGAAAACACATGCAGTCACCGTTACAAACATCACTGGATTGGCATACATTAATTCCACAATTGATGCAGATCGGGACCCTATGGTTATCATATTCTGGTTTGTCAATGCCGTCTTCTGTTCACTGCTCAGGCTGTTGACCGACTTATTCAATATTGGAAGCAGTTCGCCGTCAACCGGCCTGGTCACTGCAAAACAGATATCATTTCTGTTATTAACCAGGGTATTGGGAACAACATTGGGATAGTGGTGTGCCTGCATATCGTGCTCGATTTTGGTGGAGATTCCGTAAAAGAAATCAACCTCCCCATTGTTCACAGCCCGCAATGCCGCCCTGACATCAGGAAAATATCTGATCTCATCCGCCTTTATACCCGTTGGCATGCGCCGCCCTTCAATGACCGCTCCCACCAATCCATCCGAGGGATAGCTGACCCCCTTATTCCTGACGATAATATCACTCATGGATGCATATGCCTTGGAAAGAGCCAGCCCCATGTCTGCCCCATCCTCCTCAGATCCCAGAAAAGCTCCTAATATATCTGCCTTGCCCTGATTTACCAGATTCAGCGCATCCCCATAGGTGTCCGTATACTCGTAGCTGAATTCCAGCCCTGAAAATTCAGTTACCTTCTCCAACACATCCGGTATCAGGCCGTTGTGCATATCCGTATCTTCTTCCTGGCTGAACAGGGGATGCCATTCCTTCACAACTGCAACCGATACCTTTTGTTTTTCGCGGATATAGGCCTGCTCCTCATCATTCAGACAGATGCTCTCAATTCCGCTGTCCGGAAAATTTGCATTATACCGTTCCTCTGCGAAATTCGGATTAGAGTCCACAATCTTGCCCAGGGCCATGTTCATACCGTCCAGAACCTCCTGATTATCCGGAGTGGTCACAATATAATACGGCTGGGAATCAAATTCCGCAACTACCCGGAGGTTCCCCTTTACATCTGCATTATTCCCCAAAAGCATATCCACTTCTCTGTCTTCAAGACACTGATAAAGGTTCCCATCCACCAACTGGTCTTTGGAAAAGTACCTGATGGTACAGTCAATTCCATTGAGGTCCAGAAATGCCTGGAGCCTTCGTATGTTTTCCTCAGCCCGTTCATATACTCCGATCGTCTTACCGCTCATGCTTTTCCAGTCATAAGTCTTAATGCTTTTATCATCACGGCGGACCAGCAGCACGGATTTATTGTAACCTGTATTGTAGTCCGGATAGGCAAAATACTGTTCAAATTCTGGCTGGTAATAGGTTCCGCCCATCAGATCATACTGCCCGTCCAGAAATTCCGGAATTATGTCCTCTGCAGCCGTATCAATATACTCATACTGCCAGCCCGTATATTTTGCTATCTCATTGAGATAGTCCACCACAATACCGTGTCTGGTCCCATTCTCATCTGTCTCCGACATCCCCTTCAGCTCAGGGTAGGCCACCCGCAGTATCCTGTCCGGTCCCTGTGCCTTATCCTGATCCCCCGCACCTGCCTGCGCATCGCTGCATGGCAGCACAGACAACAAGCACCCAAAGACCAGGATACACGCCATTCCTGCTATCTTTTTTCCTGCTTGTAATGCATTTTTCATATCAGAGCTCCTTCTTTTGTCCCATTTCCGCTGTACAGCTTGCTGTTATTTATTTTATCACGTATTCATCTGACTTGCTATCCCAAAAATGGCCGCCCTGCAGATTAAACAGACATAGCGCAGTACTACGGCATAAAGACAAGGCCCCGGGCGCCGCCAGGGCGCCGCCAGGCCGCAGCCGGCCGCCAAAAAAGCCCTGGTTTTCCAGGGCCCGGCATGATAACTTTTCTACAATCCAAAACATCCAACACCTCACAGAAACAATCCGGGTGCGGTCAAAATCCGCCTCTACCTCATTCCAGCCTGTCTCAGCATCCAGGCAATCCTGGCACTTTCCTCCAGCTCTTCCAGACAGAAGAAGGCATCCATCAGACTTTTTCCCGGCACCACTGCCCCATGCTGTTTCAGCAGATAGCCGTCGCTGTCCATTACACGCTGTTCAAAGGCGTCAAACAGTGCCTGGGAACCAGGCTTCTCATAAGGAACCAGTCCCACCTTACCCAGCTTCATCTTCAGATACGGGGTATGATCCGGAATTACGTCTGTTTCGTCCTCAGCAGGCACAAAACTCCACAGTACCCCATAGATGCCATGGGTATGGATGACCGCGCCTGTTCCCGGTTTCTTCTGGTATACCTTCAGGTGCAGGGGCCATTCCTTGCTGGGCTTGCTGCCGCTCAGACTTGCGCCATTCATATCCATGACTGCAAATTCATCCGCCTTCAGGGTGCCAAAGCAGCTTCCACTCCGGCTGATGTACATCGTTCCATTGTGGAAAAAGCTCATATTGGCCGATGAACCAGATGTCTTGCTGCGCTCAAACAGGCTCCTTCCAATCCAGACCGCATCCTCTAATTTCTGCGCTAACTCCCTATCCATCATTTTCCATCCTCCGTCTGCGTCATCTCCAATACTCTCACAAAAAAATCTTCCTGTCCAAAATTCCCGGACTTTAATACCAGGCGAAGCGCCTCATTCTCCATTGGCACCATTACCGGCACTCCGGGCGCAACGCTGGCGCCAATCCTGTAGGAAGAGAATCCCAGCCGTTTTGTTACCGCACCCGAGGTTTCCCCTCCTGCCACCACCACCCTCCTGATTCCATGGGCTACTGCCCGTTCCGCCAGCTCTGCGGCTGCCTGTTCCAGCATCTCAGCCACACGCTCCTGTCCATATTGCTGCACTTCTTTCACGTTCCGGGCTGTATCGGAGCTGTAAATAAGCACTGGTGTTCCCCAGTTCTCTCTCACAAACCTCCATGCGTCCTCCAGAGACTCCCTGCCCTCAAGCATGGCCATGGGATCCATCTTATAGCTGAATCCGCCGTGGGTTTGGAAATGGGCAATCTGTTCCAGGGTAGCCCTGGAACAGCTTCCCGCAATCAGGACGGCGGCTCCTTCTGCCCGAATATCAAGCTCCGGCAGTATATCCTGACGGCGGCTCAGATGCTTTGCCAGCGGCTCCAGAATCCCGCTCCCTCCTGTCAGCAGGGCCAAATCCCCGAACAGCTCCACAATCCGCTCCCCATCCTCCATATCCTGGTAATCCGGTATCACATAGTAATGCTCCTGTGTGTCCGCCTGATCCGAGAGTATGGCACGGATTTCATCTGCCGGCCTGTCCATCTGCTCCTTCCATAGCTCCACGCAGGAATACTTGCTCTGGGGCTTCATCAGATTCGCGATTCTGGCGTCCCACATGGGGGTCAGAGGATGGTTCTTCATGGGGCTCTCATGCAGAGGCACACCGCCCACATACAATTCCCCCTTCATTACCACCCGTCCGTTGACCGGAAGCGCCGGGCACAGGATCGTATAGGACACGCCGAGAAATTCCATGGCCGCATCGGCAGCAGGGCCGATATTCCCCTTCGGAGTAGAGTCAAAGGTGGAACAGTATTTCAGATAAAACCTCTCAACCCCCTGCTCCTTTAACCACCCCAGAGCCCGCAGGGTATCCGCCACTGCCTCCCCGGTATCCTGGGTCCTGGATTTAAGCGCTATTACAATGGCCTGTATTCCCTCCCCAACCCTGCTTCCTTTTGCCGGAATTCCGTTAAAGAGCTGGACCGACATGCCTCCCTTTACCAAAAATGAAGCGGCGTCGCTGGCGCCTGTAAAATCATCGGCTACACATCCGAATATTGGCATAGTTTACCTCCTGTTATCATGAAATGATATATTATACAATATATATTAGCAAATTTCATGCCAATTTGAATCACAGCCTTCCTGCTTTATCTTCCGCTCATATATGTTGCAAAACCGTTGACCAAATTGTTGCATTATTGTAGAATCGAAACAGCAACAACTGTATAACCAACCATAGGAGGCATGCCATGATCCATATATTATTTATTGTACCATACCCTGAACTTCGGGAAAAGGTTGAGTATGTCTTAGACAATCATCCTGAAAACAAACGAATCTGCGCAGACATACAGGTATTGACAGTTGACCAGATTTCCAAGATCAATGCAGGTAGTTACGATGCTGTCATCGCCCGCGGTTTCAGCGCAAAACAGCTGAAAACCATGCATCCCCAAACTCCCGTTATCGACCTGGCAATTTCCGGTTATGATATCATCCGTACTGTAGCTGAATGCCGTAAAGATTTTAACTCCACCCGGATTGCTATTTGTGGATTTTATGGAAAAATATATGAAGCCTCTGACATATGCAAACTATTAGGATGCCAGGTGGAAATTTATCCGGCCAGCAATCACAAGGACCTGGAAGCCAACATAGGTGAAGCCATCGTCCATGGCTGTGACGCGCTAATCGGAGGGTACTCTGCTGTAGAGCTGGCCGAAAGACATGGCATCCTATCCCGCCTCATACGTACCGGAGAGGATACCATCCTTCAGGCAATCAATGAAGCCATACGTACGGTGGAGCAGATACAGATTGAACGGATTGTTGCTGAGACCTATAAGACCATCATATACGCCTCCAAGGACGGCATTCTGTATATTGATTCCTCTGGAACCATACGGGTACGCAACCGTGTGGTCAAAGCCATGAACAACAATATCAGCCTGCTGTCAAAGTCTCTTCAGACCACCCTTCCCTATCTTTACAAATCCTTTAGTGAAGTTTTAAAGGGTGGACAGGAAATAAGCGGCAGCATTCTTACCATCCCCAAAAGCAACATTACTGTATCCGCCTCCTTTGTCCCAGTGGTAGTCAATAACAACATTTCCGGTGTCGTGATTACCTTATCTGATATTACCGAGATACAGAAGCTAGAGAATCAAATCCGCCGAAGCCTCAGTGAAAAAGGACTCCGGGCAAAATATACCTTTGACGACATTATTCATAAGAGTGCTGTCATCGACGCCACCATTGACACGGCGCGCAGATATGCCGCCTCGGATTCCAATGTCATCATTGTAGGAGAAACCGGAACTGGAAAGGAATTATTTGCGCAGAGCATCCACAATGCCAGTTCTCGTAAAAATGGTCCTTTCGTCGCCATCAACTGTGCCGCCCTCCCGGAAAATCTGCTGGAAAGCGAGCTTTTTGGCTATGTGGAAGGCGCCTTTACCGGCAGCGTTAAAGGCGGTAAAATGGGACTCTTTGAACAGGCGCACGGAGGAACCCTGTTTCTGGACGAAATCGGGGAAATATCACTTTCCACCCAGACCAAGTTACTGCGTGTCCTCCAGGAACGTGAAGTCAGAAGAATTGGTGATAACAAGGTCATCTCCATCAATGTCCGCATTATTTCCGCCACCAATAAAAGCATCAATCAGCTTGCCGGTAAAGAATTGTTCCGCCGCGATTTGATGTACCGCCTGGATGTACTGAGAATTTTCCTCCCTCCCCTTCGCCAGAGAGAACGGGACGCTGAGCTTCTGTTTCTTCATTTGATGAGGCAGCGGGGACAGGAGAACGGTATTCCTGTTCCTGAAATCAATATTTCAGCCTTATCTGTCCTTAATGATTATCCATTTAATGGAAATATACGGGAACTGCGCAATATTGTAGAGCGATCTCTGGTAATCTGCTCCGGCAATACAATCACCAGAGATGATTTGCTAAAGGCATTATATCCCCAGGATTTAGAAGATACATCTCCGCTTCCTTCCTATACTGCATCTCAAACCTCCAGCGAAGAAAGTTCCATTTTATGGGCACTTAGAGAATGCAGCGGCAACCAGACCAAGGCAGCCAGACTTCTGGGAATCAACCGTTCTACACTATGGAGAAAAATGCAGAAATATAATATAAAAATATAATTCAATTCATGCAATGGTGTTGCACATTTTGTTGTGATATCGTTGCATTTTTTGCTGTAATGGTGTTGCAATCGCACTCCCCCTCACCCCTGATGTATTTCTCAATATATCGACCTTTTTCTTTTGTCTTTTATGAAGCTTTTATTATTTTTAACGATTATTCATATACTTGGCATAATAATTGCTTTAGATAAATGCATCGGGCAATAGGAACACGCCTTACTCTGGCCCTGCCGGGGTGGTCAGTCTCCGGGGTAATGGCGCTCTATTCCAAAATCAAGAAGAAGGAGAGGTATATTTTATGAAGATTTGCGCGACAATGAAAAAATTTCCTGGGGGTATGATGGTCATTCCGCTATTGATTGGCTGTTTAGTCAACACGTTCATCCCACAGGTACTGGAGATTGGAGGTTTTACAACAGGTCTTTTTAAAACAGGAACCTCTACACTGGTAGGCCTGTTCATCCTGTGCAGCGGTGCAACAATCAACTTCAAACAGGCTGCGCTTCCGCTCTACAAGGGAGCAGTACTGACCATTTTAAAATATGCCATCGGTGTGTTGCTTGGCCTGGGTCTTAACAAGCTGTTCGGACCCATGGGAATTTTAGGTCTTACTCCATTGGCAGTTATCACAGCCGTTACTAACTCCAATGGTGCCATCTATACTGCCCTGGCAAAAGAGTTTGGAGACAATACAGATGTAGGAGCAATCGCTATCTTGTCCCTAAACGACGGTCCATTTCTTACCATGATTGCATTAGGCACCACCGGCCTTGCGGAAATTCCAATTCTGTCTCTGGTAGCAGCCATAGTTCCCCTGATTATCGGTATGATTTTAGGCAATCTGGATGAAGATTTCAAGGTGCTTCTATCCAACGGATTAGCTATGCTGCTCCCCTTTAACGGCTTTGTGCTGGGAGCCAATACAAGCCTGTTTACCATTGCAAAAGCCGGCGCTGGCGGTATTGTCCTTGGACTTATAACTGTTTTATTTACGGGTATACTTACGTATTACCTTTACAGCCTGATTCGAAGGAAACCAGATCCTATGGGAATGGCCATTGGCACCACTGGAGGTAATGCCGTGGCTGTACCTGCATCCGTTGCCATGGCAGATCCTTCCCTGGAACCAGTGGTGGGCGTGGCTACTGCACAGGTAGCTGGTGCTGTTGTTATCACAGCCATTCTGACTCCTATCCTGACTGGGTTCTTTGCCAAAAGGGCTGCCAAAAAGCAGCAGAAATAATAATGGACTTACCCGCATATCAAGAAAGTGAGGAATTTTATGGAACGTTATATCATTAAGGCAAATAAAATCATAGCAGGCGATCAGCTGGAAGTTAAGGAAAACAGCGGGCTTCTTATTGAAAATGGCAAAATCCAAAAAATTTACGATAATATCTCCCAAGTTGAAATGCCAGAGCAAATAAATGTAATTGACTATGGCGATAAGGTAATAATCCCTGGCATGATTGACTGTCACAACCATCTGGCCTTAGACGCCAGACTTGAAAATCACCTGGTCAAAATGGAGGACTGCGAGGCAGAGCAGACCATACGCGCCATTAAAACGATGAAGGACGACCTGGCAGCCGGCGTAACCACCTCCAGATGTCTGGGAGACAGGTTTTATATTGATGTAACATGTAAAAAGGCGCAGAAAGAAGGAAGGATTGCAGGACCGAAGCTGGTTGTCAGCGGCATCGGCATGCGCAGCAGCCATGGGCATGGATATGTAGGAATGCCCCATTGCGGCGCGGAAGATTTCCGCCGGACTTCCAGGGAAAATATTGCCCGCGGTGTCGATTTTCTGAAGGTATTTATGACAAAGGTTATCAATGCAACACCTTTCATTTATCACTTTTTGACCTTAGAGGAGCTGAAAGTGGTGGTAGAAGAAGCAAAAAGCGTTAATATAACCACAGCTTGCCATTGTTCTGGAGGACAGGGATTAGACGACTGCCTGACTGCAGGCATTGACTGTCTGGAACATGTGTATTATATCACCCAGCCCCAGGTAGAACGTGTTAATAAGGAGGACCGCTGGGTAGTATATACTCCCAGTTACGCCCTGAATGACCAGTTGTTATTTAAATTCTCCCCCCATGACAGTGAGGGAAGCCTTCGTGAAAAGGAAATTATCTGTAAATGTTTATCCGGCGCCATTGAGGGCGGACTTAAGTTTGGCATTGGCACTGATGGTCTGCATCAGGGGTTGGCCCAGGAGGCCTGCTATATCTCTGGTCTGGGTGCTAAAAACCGGGATGTACTGTCTGGAATCACAATCAACGCAGCTCGGATCTGCCGGGTAGACGGAACTACCGGATCTATCATGGAAGGAAAAGCAGCTGATTTGGCAATCCTGGATGGCAATCCATTAGATAATATCGAAGCTTTAAAAAAGGTTACATCTGTAATTCAGGACGGAACCATTATTTTCTGAATCTAAGCAGAGCACTACTTTGCTGATAAACTTCAGGGCCGGCACCGGGAAATACAATCGTGTATTTAACCGTACCGGCCCTGCCGTCTTTATACTTTAATTCTCCTTATAATCCGGCCAAAAATGTCTCAGTTTACACCTATAAAAAGGATGCTGCTGCAAACCGAAATTCTATTTGCAGCAGCATCTCTTATTCTATGTCACAACTTCATGCTCTATCCTGTTTTTCAATCAAAGCTTCAATCCCTCATTATATAATTTATAGGGAAGGCTTCCTGACAAATCCACCACATCCTTTGTTATAGGCTGCCCTGCCTTTACATCTTCCAGAAGTGTTGTACCATTTAACAGATAGAACGGAGCCACATTTCCAGCATCCTTGAGTTCCCACAATTCTGGAACCAGACCCTCAATGGAATGATGATGTCCCTGGACCTTAAGTATGGTTCCCTTAGGCATGTCCTTCTGGGCCACTCCGGCCATAACGGAAACCTGGCGGCATTCAGAGTGAGTACCTAGTCCCAGGATATCTCCTAACAGAATGGATATAGGCGTCTCAAGTCCCATATAATGATAAGGAAGATAGATACACGCATATTTGCCATTACGGCTTACCACATGCCCTTTACTTGTAAGCAGTTCCCATACGGTCTCATTCTCGCATTTGATGATGATGAACTCACCCCCTGCAAAACTGGCCTCATCCGGCGCACGCAGATTGCAGAATACATCTACAACACCAGTCTTCTTAAGTATACCGCCATCTTCCTCCGGAATAAAGATATCTGCCAGTTCGCTGATTTTTGCAATAGGATAATTCAGACGTCTGTCAGACGGCACCAGCCCAGTTACATTGGATACAAGGTTCATTTCACAAAGATCAGCGGAAATAACCGCCATATATTTTTCTAACAGCTTACGGCGTCCCTCCAATGTCTCGCGGCCTTCATAATGCCAGACTTCCTTCAGACCCGGAATATTCTCGTGCGGTTTTTCAGGGCCTTCCATATAGGTGAATTCGTCAGTATCCGGATCCCATACAAAGTCATACTCGCTGGCTTTACCGGCTGCTATGATCTCTAATCCCAATACTTTTCCCCAAGAGTAAAGGTCCAAAAGATTTCTTGGCTGATCCCCGTTAACCAGAGAGTATACGGTACCGTGTTTTTCAGCAATATGATTCAACATAGGACCACACACACTGTCAGTCTCCTTTGAAACCATATATACATTGATTCCCTTCTTTAATGCATCCTCTGATACCTCTGAACTCACAGCCGTGTTTCCCGTGCACTCAACTAATGCCGTAATATCACTTTCCAGTACCAGCCGATAGTCGTTTACAATGAGAACCGCATGGCTGGGAGCACTCTCAACCTGCTCTTTATTCCCGCATATAATAATATCCTCTTTCTTGTATCCAAGACCTGTGAGCACCTCTACACATTCGTCTGTATGCCGCGAAGAAATCAGCCTCAGTTCCATTAACTCAACCTTTGGAATTTGTGCTAACAGCGTATAGCCATATCCGCGGGTTGCACCTATAATTCCTACTTTTGACTTTTTTCCGCCGTTGTTCTTAAATAAACTTGTGTAATCCATATCGCGCATTTCCTTTCTGTTTTATATTTTTCTTCTCACCCTTCCTGTAACAGCCATCCCTGTCCCATTCTATGTAAATAATAAGTTCAGTCCATGATGCTACAGATAATGTTATGGGTATATTTGCTACTACCAAACTATAACAGCAAATATCATGCCAAAAATTAATCAAGGAAAAAGTGACAACATTTTTGCCAAAAAGCTAAGAATATTAGGGTACTGTCAAAAAAATGGAATATGAAAATAGAATGATTCAATTATACCTCGTAACATGTATGCAACAAAGGCA
>OKHM01000478.1_pt1 | contig 13034 bp, 11 predicted proteins | sample 1612121 | NCBI WGS metagenome assembly OKHM01 (sample SAMN04436777, study PRJEB24849) | human gut metagenome | biome: human gut; feature: NICU; material: stool | host: Homo sapiens | place: USA: Saint Louis, MO | collected 2011-03-27
AAGGAACTTGAGTGGGTGGAGCGGACACTGGCGGTGACGCCGGATGGATATTCCGTATTGGTCTTTGCTCATGTCCCGCCTCTTCCTGCAATCCATTACTGGAGTGATGAAATCAGAAATGGCGAGGAGCTAATCAATATTATGGAAAGCCACAATAGGAGTGGACATCGGATTATGGCCTACGTTCATGGACATAACCATGCTGACCAGATATACGGAAAACGGGATTTTCCGATTATTTCCCTTGGATGTAATAAATGCGAATATTTTGTGGATAAGAAGCCGGAAGGCGCGGTTGCTTACGAGCGGAAGCCGGGAACGGTGTCGCAGGATCTTTGGGACGTCATGGTAATCAATCCTGAGGAGGACAAGATTGACTTTATCCGCTTTGGAGCTGGTGAGGACAAGCATATATAAAAAGTGAGGCAATGAGAGATGACAGAGATTTGGGCTCATAGAGGGGCTTCTGGCTATGCACCGGAAAATACGTTGGAAGCATTTGTTCTGGCGGCAGAGATGGGGGTTGACGGGGTTGAATTGGATGTTCAGATGAGCCGCGATGGTTACCTGGTGGTGGCTCATGATGAAAGGATTGACAGGGTCAGCAATGGCAGCGGATTCCTCCGGGATTTTACACTGGAGGAACTGAAGGGATTTCTCTTTAACAAAACCCATCCGGAATACAAGGATGCCAGGATACCTGCCCTGCGTGAGGTATATGAGCTCTTGAAAGACACTCCGTTAAAGATTAATGTGGAATTGAAGAACGGGATTTATCTTTATGAAGGGCTTGAAGAACGGGTTCTGGAGCTGACTGACCGGCTGGGGATGGCAAAACGGGTGATTTATTCTTCCTTTAACCATAATAGTGTTGCTTTTATTAAGCGCATGAAGCCAGATGCAGTGACGGGTGTTCTGTATTCTGACGGTATTTATGCCCCGGCGGCTTATGCACAAGCCATAGGCGCGGATGCGCTGCACCCGGCTTTTTATAATCTGCAGTATCCTGGAGTGATGGAACAGGCGGGAGAAAGAGGGTTAAAGGTCCATGTATGGACCGTCAATACCCAGGAACAGGGCCGTGAGTGTCTGAGAGCCGGGGTGGATGCAATCATTAGCAATTATCCGGATAAAATGAAAGAACTCCTTTGAAATGGCTGGATTCCCAGCCTTTTCTATTTACTTTTCCAGCCCCATGAAGTATACTTGGATAAGGTAAAATTGGAGAAAATGTGAGTTTTATGAGGATGGAAGACGAATGAAGAAAGTAATTACATACGGTTCTTTTGATCTTTTTCATGAGGGACATTATCGTTTATTGAAAAGGGCGAAGAAATTAGGAGATTATCTAATTGTCGGGGTGACAACAGAGCACTATGATGAATCCAGAGGAAAGTTGAATGTCATGGATTCCCTGATGGAACGGGTGGAGCATGTCAGGCAGACCGGATTGGCAGACCAGATTATTATTGAAGACCATGTGGGGCAGAAGGTAGAGGATATCCAGAAATATGAGGTGGATATCTTTACGGTGGGTTCTGACTGGATTGGGACGTTTGACTATCTGAAGCAGTATTGCCAGGTGGTGTATCTGGAGCGGACAAGAGATGTCTCCAGCACCATGCTGAGGGCGAAGAATTTTTCACTCATACGGCTGGGCATTATCGGATGCGGCCGTATTGCAAAGAGAATGGTACCGGAAGTAAAGTATGTCAGCGGTATTTATGTGGAGAGTGTATATAACCCCAAAATGGAGAGCGCCAGGAAATTTGCGGAGGCTAATGAGCTTAAGATCTATACAGATAATCTGGACGAATTTTTTAATCAGATAGATGCGGTTTATATTGCATCGCCTCATGGGACACATTATGGTTATGTGAAACAATCATTGATGGCTGGCAAGCATGTTCTGTGTGAAAAGCCGATGACGCTTAAACGGAAAGAGGCTGAAGAACTGTTTGGTCTGGCAAAAGAAAAGAACTGTATTCTGATGGAGGGTATTAAAACCGCTTATTGCCCGGGATTTGTGCAGATGCTGAGTATTGCCAGAAGCGGGGGGATTGGGACAATCAGGGATGTGGAGGCCTGCTTTACAAAGCTGACAAGCCCTATTCTGAGAGAACTGACGGATACGCAGACCGGAGGAAGCTTTACAGAACTGGCCAGCTATACATTATTTGCAATCATAAAACTCTTGGGAAGCAACTATCAGGAAGTGAGGTTTGATGGATTTTGGGCTTCCAATGGGGTGGATACATATATAAAAGCATATGTTAAATATCCCTACAGTCTGGCCGAATCCAAGACCGGGCTGGGAGTGAAATCAGAGGGGCAGTTAATTATATCCGGCACCAGAGGTTATATTAAGGTTACGGCGCCGTGGTGGAAAACACAGGAATTTGAAGTCTGCTATGAAGATACCAGTCAGAATGAACGGTATTTTGTTAAATTTTTAGGAGACGGCCTGCGGTATGAAATCAGCGATTTTGTATCGGCTATGAATGGTTTTGAGAAGAGTGATTATAAACTGACAGCAGAGGAATCCATAGCAATTGCCGGAATTATGGAAGAATTTTTAACTATGAGGAATAATAAAGGGGAAACAGAGGATGAAGGACTATAATATCGGTTATGTAGCAGGCGTGTTTGATTTGTTTCATATAGGACACCTGAATTTAATAAGAAAATCAAAGGAAAAATGTGAGTATCTGATTGTCGGGGTACTGACGGATGAACTGGTTGTACATTTTAAAGGGAAAAAACCGTATATACCGTTTGAGGAAAGGCTGGAAATTATAGGAGCATTAAAGTATGTGGACAAAGCAGTAGGTGTCACCATGGATAATATTGACAAGATGACTGCCTGGGAATTGTATAAATTTGACTGCTTGTTCTCCGGGGATGATTATATGAATAATGAGTCCTGGATCATAGATAAAAAAAGGCTGAATCAGGTAGGGGCGGATATATACTTCTTCCCATATACGAAAAATACTAGTTCTACGCAGATTAAAGAGGCGATGAGCAGGCGGTAGAGGTTAGGAGAAATGTAATGGAAATCCAAAAGCGCAAATATGACATAGTTATTATTCTGGTAATTGTGATGGCGTCATTGGCCTTTTTTGGAGGATATCTGCATAATACATACCAGACAGATACCTATAGCTACGTTTTTTACCCATATAGAGACGGGTATCTGAAGATGATTAAGGATCAGGGAAGGTATGCTCAATGGCTATACTTTACTCCTTGGTTTTTATTTGGTAAAAATCCTTCAACTATGCCGGGAGTCCAGGTCGCAGTGGCTTTGGCAGTTAATGGCGCTATAATGTTTACTCTTTGGAAAGTATTATACAGGCAGCTGCATATGGATACATATAGCGCGGAGTATAATTTTTTGCTATTGTTTCTGGTAATCTCTATGAGGCTTACTGTATTTGAAACAGATATAATACAATATGGGTATTTTTCAACCGTAACATTCTTGGGTGATTATTTTGCCTTAATTAGTGCTATTATCATATCCTTGGTGAAGAAAAAGAGTGCGGTTATTATAGCAGGTATTTTACTGATAATTTCCATTACTTTTATGCAGCCAAGTGTGTTCTGGTTTGTACCGTTTTCTGTTATTCTGATGTTTTGCGATTATATAAAAAATAAAGACGGTTTTGTTTTGGCAAAAGAAATATTAAAACGGATTATGGTATATGCGGCTGCTTGTGTATGGCAACTGCTTATTTTTGGTATATTGATACGGCCTCAGGGCGGAAGAGGGGATTTAAGCAAGATTAATATCGTTTCGTCTTTGCATAGAATCGCAGATACCTTGCAATGGCTGTTGAAAGATTGTATGGGGGTGATGCCGCCATATTTATATACCATTTTTTGCATAATAGGTATGATGGCTATTGTGGCAGTGTTTTGTACAAGAATTGATAAAAAGGGCAGAATACTGGATATAGTGATAATTGTGCTGAGCCTGCTTGGAACTGTTGTGGCTGTTTTTGTTCCATGCTTTATAGATGAAGGGATAACACACCGTACTATAAGTGGATATATGCTGTTGCTGCCTCTTATTTGTTTCTACAGTTTTATACTGCTGCCAAAATGCAGGGAGAATGTGGGACGTTATGTTTATATGACCCTGCTGGCAGTTGTAATGTTAAATTTGTCAGTAAACTGGTTTTCTTCAACTGAATTATATAAAGAGCAGGTTATTGTCAATGCAATTGATCAGGCAGATACTAAATTTTATTATTCCCTGATAAGAAAATATGAGCTTGAAACCGGAACTGAAGTTACTAAGATAGCAAGGGGATTCGATACAAATCCAACGCAGGTACTGTCAGGGACCACATCGCCGAAAAGCATAAATGACAGAGCCATGGACACGTCATGGGGCTTTCGGGATATTTTTCCTTTTGTGACGGGTCGGCGGTTTGATGTGGTAGAGTTTGCCCCTGCGGTTTACGACCAGTATTTTGCTGGGAAGGACTGGGATGTATTGTCTGAAGAACAGGTAGTGTGTATTGGTGATACTGCATATATTGTATACTATTAATAAAACCATGAAAGAAAAAGGAAGAGAAGCCACAATGAAAAATAAAAAACAGATTATATTTAATTTAGTATTTGTGCTATTCCTTATTAATTATCTGTGGTTTGTACTGAGTACAGGCTATTGGTCAGACGATAGAAAATATGAATTCATGCATGGAATTTTAAATAGCAGCCAATGGAATATAGTTCAATTTATTTGGGAACGAATCCGTGTCCATGTAGAGCTGCACGGACGCTTTTTTCCGGTTACGTCTGTGTTTGCGGAAGGAATTCCGTTTTTGCTGGGCCTCGGGTTGTATAAAATATATCTTGTGTTTGTGATTTTGGGATGTGTGATCCTTTTTAAAACCTTTGTCCACATATTATTCCGATCAGAAGCGTTAGCTAATTTAGCTGCCTTGATGTCAGTCGTCCTGTTCAGTGTGCAGAATGGTATGTCCCATGCGGTATTTCTTTGCATGGGAGGGAATGCGATTATCAGCGTGATATTCCTGTTGTTGAGTTTGATCTTTTGCGTTTTAAGCAGCAGGCGCGGAAGAAAGAGGGATTCTTTACATTATCTATGTTGACTTATGAAGTGGCCTATCCCTTTATCTTGCTTATCATTTTGGTGGTTTTATATGAAAATCCTCAAAGGCAGGAAAGAATAAGAAGGATAACTGTATTCTTTATTGTATGGCTGGTAATACTTGGCGTGTATGGGGGAATGAAATTTTTCGCACATGAAAGCTACGATGGCATAAGTGTAGGATTTTCAGTGAGAAATATTGTCAGAGGATTTCTGGTATCCATCACTGCGCCGCTGCCCTTTGTAAGCTGGCTTTTTAGAGAGCATGCAGCTCACTCTTTAAAGGACTTCTTTCAGCTGATAAATATGAGGGATATAATTTTAGCAGTACTCTTCTTATACTTATATCTGCAAATTATAAAAGAACGTGCAATAATAACCCTTGAAAAAAACAAAAGATTTTTCTTTTTGCTGGTCGGGATTTTGTTTGTATGTTTTCCGGCCATGCTTATGGCAATATCTGAAAAGTATCAGATTCTACCGCCGGGGATAGGTTATCAGGTTATTATATATCAATATTTTGGATGGGGATGCATAGGTGCATTTTGTATATCCTGCATTTGGAATATAGGTTCCACCCGCTGTAAGAGAATACAAATTTTTAACGGCGTGGCTATTCTGATTGGAGTTTGCTTGATATTTGTAAACCAGATGGATACCAGATGGACGATTCGGGAATTGGAATTGAGAGAGCCTTCTATAACTGCGGAATTTGATCAATCATTAAGAAATGCATTTGGTGATAATTTGGCAGAAGAAATGCGGCTGGACGCTGGAAGGGACCTGATTGTAAGTCCAAAACAGTATTATGGCGTATTTGCAAGAGGGGCAATGTTGAAAGAATTAACGGGAGAAGATTATCAATGGGCATGGTATGAAGAGATAGATAACTCTTTTTTAGAGAAACAGGTATGCTACGCGTTCAGCAGTGGAAGCGGATGGGTGATGTCCGGAGAAGTCAGTGAATTAAAATGTGAAGATGATACAGCTATAGTAAAACGTGTCTGGCTGTATTGCGATGGGTCATTTGATAGGTTGATGTCGGCTGGGGAAAACGGTATTGAGTTTTTCATGTTAGAGGATGCGGATGAAGTGAAGAAATGCTCTAAAGGGACTCTATTTGTTTTTGATAATTTAACCTGTGATATTAATAAATTGCTGCCAGTTAATTACTATAAATATAAACTGGGAACAAAGATTCCTGTGGCAGATACAAGAAGGGATTGTGGGGCATTTTTTTATGGAGGTATATCGAACCGGGAGAATGGTTTTACATGGAGCTCAGGCAAAACGGCAGATGCATATTTTGAATTGGAAGATAATGAATATGAAAATATTAAGGCGGAAATAGATGTTAAGATGGTGTATGGAGAAGAACAGCCGGTTGATATTTTTGTAAATGATATAAAGGTTTATTCAGATGTTCAACGGGGGGGGGGGCATAAAATAAAGTTTGAATTTAAAAAACCAGAGGATAACATTATTAATCTGCATTTTGAACTTCCTGAGGCAAAGGCCCCGGCAGAAATGGGAGTGTCTGATGATGTCAGACAACTTGGTATAGCGATGGATACTATGAAGCTGTTTGGACAGGAATGAGAGAGGGAACAGTGAGGGCGGAGCAATTGAAAATGAGGATGGTGGATGAAAAAGATGGACGGTAAGAAAAGATGGAATAATATTACATTTGTGATAGAGGCAGGGAGTATTATCTGCATCGCAGTGATGCTTTTGAATTTATTGTGTTTTCATATGTATAATATAATAGATTCAGACATGTCTAGCGAGTTGGTTTTAGCTAATCAGTTGGCACATTGGGGGGGGGGGGGTATATCTGATAACTGGTATTATTCTACGGAATTACGGGTGGTTAATACGCAGTTGATATCGGCATTCATCTTCCGTTTTACGGAGAATTGGCAATTGGTCAGGGTGCTGACAGCAATTATTTTATATTTGATTTATGGCAGCGTAATTGCCTTTTTGGGAAAGAGCCTGAAATGGAAGAAAGGGATTATCTTTTTGTGTGAATTTTTACTATTGGTTCCATATTCTTCGACATATTTGAGGTTTGTGCAGTTTGGGATGTTTTATTACCCGCATATCATACTGATGTTTCTGGGGTTGGGATGTTTTTTTAATAGCGGGGTCAAAAAGATATATATTTTGTTTTGGGTAATGATTTCTTTCCTTATGGGATTAGGCGGACTGAGATATCTGCTAATCATGCATATACCGATGCTGCTTGCGGGCAGTATTCTTCTGATAAGGGAAAAGTCTTTTAGGGATTTGCTTAATACGCCGGCGAAAGAGAATGCAAAGAGACTTCTGTCTACAGGTGAAGCATATAGGCTTGCGGTTGTTACCGGTGGGTGCGCAGCGGCTGGAAGCGGTTACCTAATATTAGAAAAACTGTTACGCACTAAATTTATTTTTCAAAAATTTGATAACCTAAGATACAGTAATCTGGGAGAGACAGGGGACTCGATTGCAGACATCTTTGGAAGAGTAATCATGGGAATACCGGAAATATTGGGATTTAGGTATAATGTCCCTCTGATTTCGGCAAAGGGAATTCTGAATGTCTTTGCCCTGCTTTTTGTTCTGATTATAGTCATCTGCCTGTGGATTCTTATAAGAAGGGTATTAGCAGGCCATGTGAATTTAAGTGGGCAGAGGAAGGACGATATGTATGGGGATGTATATGCCTTTGATTTTATGATATTGCTGCTGCTGTGTTCCTTCCTGGCCAATATTTACGTTTTTGTGTTTGCCGGTAACTATACGAGCCGGTATTGGATACCGGTATTGATTTGGTTGATACCAATACTGGCATCTTATATCAATCAAATTAAGAATCCGACCAACATGTTAAGGATATGTACGATAGGCATTTTGTGTTACATATTTATAAACGGCATGAGCATATTAAGTGATGCATTAAAGAACGATGGTTCTGCTAACCGTTACGGCGTGAATCAATATCTTATAAGTCAGGATATGAATGTGGGGTATTCTACTTTTTGGAATGCAAATGTAACAACGGAAATGACCAATGGGCAAATTAAGATGCTTCCTATAAACAGCGAAAGCGATTTGGCAATCTATAAGTGGCTGACACCCAGGGATTATTATTATGATGACAGGCAGATGTCCAAGGCCACCTTCATTCTGCTTAGCCGTGAGGAGGCGGAGCGGGTTCACGATACGCCATTATACAGTCAGGGACTAATTGGATATATGGATGATTCTTTTGTTGTGTTTGTATTTAATCGGGATTATCTGGAAAGTCAAATAGTGTATTGATTAAGGATGTGGGAACATCATAGAAGCGTGGAGGAACATTCATGAGAAATGTTATCAAAAAACATGAATATTTTATATATGGAATAGTATTTCTGGAGATACTGCTGCTGACATATTTCACATATAAATATGGAGTGCATCATATTGATACGGATGATTCAGCGGAGATGGTCTTGGCTCAGTTCTTAAACCAGAAAGGTGCCCTGATGAGCAGGGAATGGTATTACTCCACAGAAATCCGTGTGCTTAATACACAAATTGTCATGGCTCCTTTGTTTTCTTTGTTCGGCAGCTGGGCTATGGTAAGGACAGTGGGAACAGGTATCCTCCTTTGCATTTTCGCTGCATCCTATCTCCTGTTTTGCAGGCAGGCGAAAATTGGAAAGACAGCAATATGGCTAGCTCCAGTATTACTATGGCCATTTTCATTGGTCTATTATGATTTCGTCTTATTTGGCTTGTATTATATTCCTCATCTTTCTATTATATTTATATGTCTTGGAGTATTCTTTTCAATTACTGATTCAAGGGAAAACAGACTGAAACGATGGATGAAGATGGCTATCCTGGCAGTAATATCATGCCTGGCGGGTATGGGGGGCCTTCGGCTTTTTGTTGTTTTCTATGTCCCTCTCCTGGCGGCAGTGGCAATGGATGTTGTGTTTGATGAAAAGAGCACATGGAGCGGCATAAAGAGGGATGTGCATTTATTGACTGTGTTTATGGCCGCGGCCGCAGCCGGCATAGGGTATGTGATTAATGCGAAAGTGTTGGCTAAAATATTTTCGTTTGTTAATTGGGGCAATATCAGTTTTACAGAATTGAACTTTGAACGGCTGGGACGCGTAATAAAAGACATGATAGTCACCATGGGATACCGTGAAGGGAGAGGTGCGCTTTCTTTTAGCGGCCTTGTCAATCTGCTGATTCTTTTGTGCTGCGTTTTGTTTATTTATATATATGCGGTAATCTTTAAAAGATTTAAAGGGATGGAGAAAGAGGATAGGATTCTCATCTTATATTCCCTTTTATCCCTGGCGGCAACTGCAGCGGTGTGCGTGTTTACGAATCAGAACTGGTCTACACGGTATCTGATATTGCCTATGATTAATTTTATCATAATATGGGCTATCTATATCAAAATGTATGGACTTAAAACCTTTAAATTTCAAGTCATTACCTTATGTCTGGCGTGTACCATGGTTCTTAGCGGAGCGATTGAGTATAGAGGCTGGATGGTAGATAACAAGAATAGCGATAAAACGGAGGTGCTGGAGTTTCTGCGGTCAGAGGATTATAGATTTGGATTTGCAGACTGGTGGGGGGCAGATGTATTAACGGAATTGACTGATGGCAGAATCCATATGTGTAAGATTACTAATTGGAAGGATTTTTCTATCTGGTACTGGCTCATGGAAAAGGATTATCTGAAGTATGCGCAGTCCCAGAAGATATTTGTCTTAATCGAGAATAAGAAGATGGATTTCAGCGGGGATATTGGATATTTGAACGGTGAATGGGAACGGGAAGACCTGACATATCTGGATGAAGCTTTAAAGGTATTCGATGACGGTATCTATTCGGTCTATATGTATGAGAATCTGGATGTGCTTGGCAATCTGTTACACAGGAAGTTTGAATAAATGGTATGAGGAGATACGGATATGAGAAAAACATTGTATATTGTAATTCCCTGTTACAATGAAGAAGAGGTACTAAGGGAGACGGCCAGGCAGCTTTTGGAGAAAATGGATTTCATGGGAGGAAAAATATCATCTGACAGCCGGATTGTATTTGTAAATGACGGCTCCAAAGACAAGACATGGGATATCATAAAAGAACTGCATGAGGCCAATCCATTGTACAGCGGCATCAACCTCAGCCGGAACCGCGGACACCAGAATGCCCTGTTGGCTGGACTTATGACGGTTAAGGATTACTGTGATATGGCAATTTCTATGGACGCGGATTTGCAGGATGATATCGGTGCTATTGATGAGATGGTGGATAAATATTATGAGGGCTATGATATCGTATATGGGGTGCGCAGTAAGCGGGATGCAGATACATTTTTTAAGCGGTTCACAGCAGAGGGATTTTATAAGATAATGTCCGGACTGGGGGCGGACACCGTTTATAATCATGCGGATTACCGTCTGATGAGCAGACGGGCCTTGGAAGGGTTGGCGGAGTTTAAAGAGGTGAATCTTTTTCTGCGTGGAATTGTTCCTATGATTGGGTATTCCTCCACATCGGTTTATTACGCGAGGAATGAACGTTTTGCCGGTGAGAGTAAATATCCGCTTAAGAAAATGCTGGCATTTGCTTTTGAGGGAATTACCTCTCTCAGTACCAAGCCAATCAGGATGATTGTGATGCTGGGGAGCGTCATACTGGGAATCAGTATTCTCATGCTTATCTGGAGTGTTGCAGGATTCTTTAGAGGAACGACTGTGCCGGGATGGGCCAGTATCATGGTTTCGGTATGGGGAATCGGTGGCATACTGATCTTGAGCGTAGGAGTGGTGGGGGAATATATCGGAAAGATTTATCTGGAGACGAAAGAACGTCCAAGATATATAATTGAGAGTTTTTTAAATGACGGGAAAAGGATGATAAGCGATGATGAAAAATAGAGAAAATTATCCCCGCATCAGTGCTGTTGAATTGAAATTTATAGAATTTTGCCATAATAAAATATTGGTTTTAGCAGGGATAACCCTCTTTCTCATATCTCTCATAATGCGATGGTATTTCAGAGGGTTCATATCCAGGGATTATGAGGCCAGTCTGTTACCATGGTACAACGAGCTGAAGGCCGGAGGTGGATATCCGTCCTTGAAGAACGGGATTGGGGATTACTATATTCCATTTATGTATCTGGTTTCAGGATTGCCGGCGGTGTTTGCTGGGCGTGGAATATTAGATGTTTACGGTATCTATTTTAGACAGATTACCAGCTATAATAATTTGAATCAAGAAGGAACTATAGATGAAAAGAATATTTCCTATTAGTGCATATATGGTCAGTGCGGTACTGATGACTTTTTATATTTTGGTTCTATGGGATGCCAGGACGCCTGATGTGAATATGGTATATCGCTTATATTATATTAATCACGAGTTGGAAAAATGGCCGGGACCAGATGGATTTGATTATGTGGTGGGTACGCCTGTATTTATGTGTCAGGAACAGAGAAGGTGTGGTTCCGGGTGGGAAGATAGGAATGGCATGGGGAGCCGGTTATCCGGCGAAGGTGCATGGATATACTTTGATGGACTTCCGGAAGGTGAACTGCGCCTGGCAATTGTAATTGATAATGCTGGGGAGGAGAACGTATTGACAGCGTCCTCCAATAGGGAAGCGCTTCCATTGACTATGGAGAAAGGATGGGAGGGAGGAGAAAAGAGGCAGCTGTGGACAGCCCCTATAAAGGCGGAGGATGGAGAGATATCGCTTTTTATAAAGGACACGGGAGATGTTTGGGTAAAGGAGATTATGATTGATGAAGCAGGTGAATCGTTATCTGGAAAATAATAAATGGATGCTGCCATTCCTGATTCTATTAGGATTTGTTTTGTCGCGCTTGCTCATGTATGTGGTTTTTACTGTTTGGAGATATGAATATAATGTAGATATCTCTATATTTGACAAAATGAATAATTGGGATGCCGGATGGTATAGAAGCATTGCTATGGATGGATATGCACTAACTCCAAGCCCGGACGGTACGGGAGAGGCAAACTGGGCGTTCTTTCCGTTAATGCCATTGGTTATGCGTTATCTGATTCAATTTACTCATGGTGATTTGAATGTAGTTACCTGCATTGCCAATTCGTTGTTCTTTCTTGCTGGATTGGCAGTGGCTGCATCCTATATTTGTAAAACCAGGAATAGTTATGTTGAGGCATTGCTTTTTTGCCTGGTATATACATTTGGTCCATATAGCTTTTATTTTTCTATATTTTATTCGGAATCATTGTTCTTTCTCTTTGTGGTATTATTTTTTATGTTTATGCATGAGAAACGGTATATTGCAATGGGGGTAGTTGGCGCATTGGCCAGTGCGACGAGGAATCTTGGCGTCTTGCTGGTTTTTGCTGTTGCTGTGCAGTATACTTCAGATTATTTGAGAAGAGGCAGCGGAAAGTCACTATGGAATTACTGGAAAGAGGCGTTTAAAAACTACAGGCTGGTATTAGGTGTTGCATTAATTCCTCTTGGATTGTTTGGTTTTATGGTATTTTTATGGTATAAAATGGGAGATCCCCTGGCCTTCGCCCATATCCAATATGCGTGGGGGGAGCATGAAAGTTCATTACAGGAAGTGATAAAGGCTTTGACGGGAAGAGGGACAAGGCGAAAAATTTATTTTGCATTAGTAGGTATATTCGGTCTGATAGGCAGTATACATCTGGCCAGGACTAAAAGATGGGGGGAGTCCGTAATGGGAGTATTGTTCATTTTAGTCCCATTTTCTGTGAGAACTACATCGCTGCCAAGATATGTTATGGGTGCGTATCTGCCGGTGCTAGGCTGGACGGGGATTTATTCGAATGGTATCAATGGGCTATAGAACCATCATCTAATGTTTCTTTT
>OKHM01000506.1_pt1 | contig 12230 bp, 17 predicted proteins | sample 1612121 | NCBI WGS metagenome assembly OKHM01 (sample SAMN04436777, study PRJEB24849) | human gut metagenome | biome: human gut; feature: NICU; material: stool | host: Homo sapiens | place: USA: Saint Louis, MO | collected 2011-03-27
AATGTTGATATTTTTTGCTTTATTGAACAGTACCTCATAATTGGTATTGAGCACAGCAGTATAAAAATTCAGGCAAAACTCATTTTTCTGCATTTTTATTACTGTGTTCAATACCAAGATTACAGATTTTGATAGCCGAATACATATTGACGATACCACTACCATTGCAAATCTTAGCGCTCAGATAAAGACAGGATTCCAGTGTGTCTATCTGAAAAGCGCTAATTTAAAGCCCAACTATGGGCATGGTGTGATTTTAGAGCTAAATAATGCATCGGGACTATATGCGATAAGAATAATATCCTGGGATGATGATACACCCAATATAGGAATGTATTATGGCATTAAACTGAGTCCCTCCACGTTAATCAAGGATGTAAGTTACTTTAGCCTACAAGTCAATCGTTAGTTTATCCTTGGTATTTGGTCAGATATGCAATTTTCCCAACTATTGAAACCAAATGTTTTTCCAAACACCACCACTTTTAATTTTGTAATAAGGTTTTTCGGTACTATCTGACCTATAGGCAACGATTCGTATAGTATTGTCAGATATTTTCAGCACAAGGCCAATGTACACATTAATCGTTGGGAGATAAGGGCTAGACGGTCCTGCAGAAAAATTATACATTCCATCCATAAGAGCATCGCAAGTGGCTGTTATATCTTCCTGCTCAATGTTGATATTTTTTGCTTTATTGAACAGTACCTCATAATTGGTATTGCGCACAGTAAAGCAGTCTGGTCGATATGCTCCCCCTGCCTTATGATTAAAGTACCATAAAATCATAAGGAAAGGGGTTATTTAAATGGATGAAGTAAGATTAAAGGATGAACTTATGGCCAGGCTATCCAATGAGCTTGACCGGCCTGCGCTGCAGGTGATTGATGGAGCATTATCATCAGTGCTCCGAAACTATGAGGTGGCTAAACGGGAAACAGGGTTAAGCACTAATATAATCAGCTTTCCGGAATTGGATATTTTTATAGGAAAGATGCGATTTGAAAATTACTCAGCGAGTACGGTCAACCAGTACCAGCGATTTCTGACCGACCTATTGGCTTATGTGGGAAAACCAGTGCAGGAGATACAGGACTCTGACATTGTGGAATGCCTAAATTACTATGAGCAGGTCCGCCAAATTAGTGCGAGCACCAAGGACCATAAGCGCCGCATTGCCAGCTCTTTCTTTGCATTCCTGCATGATAGAGGCTATATCCGAAGGAATCCGATGGCAACCGTGGATCCTATTAAATATATTGCGGAGGTTCGGGAGGCCCTAAGCGCCCGCGAAATGGAGAAAATGCGCATTGCCTGTGGGACAGATATCCGTGATAATACTGTGCTAGAGCTGTTCCTGGCGACAGGATGCCGCGTCAGCGAGGTGGTGGGTATGCATGTTGAGGATATCGACCTTGTGGCTGGTTGCGTCAAGGTCCTGGGAAAAGGCCAGAAAGAGAGGATTGTATTTTTTTCGGAGCGTGCGCTGGAATATCTGGAGCAGTATTTGGGAGGCCGAAAAACGGGAGCCGTCATACTTTCCAGGCGGGCCCCACATCAGGGGCTGAAAAAGAATGCATTGGAAAACATAATTCGTAAGATTGCCACGCGCGCAGGCCTGGGAAAGCGAGTGTTTCCACATCTATTGAGGCATACATTCGCAACCAGGGCGCTAAACAAGGGGATGCCACTTCCAACCCTTTGCGACCTTATGGGGCACGCTAGTGTAGAAACTACGCGGATTTATGCCAAAAACAGCGGTGCGAAAATGAAATATGAGTACGATATGTATGCTGCTGGATAGAAAATAATACAAAATAGAATTTTTGAAAGCCTGCCTGCAGGGAGGTTTATTTATTGTACCCTTGTGCAGCTGTTGAGCACAGTTACAATTGCATGGTATTGTTATGCAGCCTGTTTTTGTGGCCTTCGGGGCATTATACCAATTTTAATAATAAGCAAAATCGTGAATGGATATATGCTGCTACCCTGTCAAATAAGAATACCGCATCTGTTGGCGTTAATATAAGAAATTACAGAGAAGCCTGCATAATCATAAATGGCCACAGAAAATCAGGTTCAATAATGATAGTTGATGATGTTCTACATTTCATTGCTCCCGAAGCTGGTACAGGGACTATGGCTTTTATGTACCTGGTTAAAGTCAACATTGTTAACGGAGGATTTGGCCTTTATGTAGAAGCGGCTAACCGAATATGTTTTCTGGAGTCCAATGCATGGCTGGAAAACAGAAATTGGTCTAATTCTTTTAATTTATATATCCGATGATTAAGTTTTGTAGCTATAGAAAATGACTATTTTGTATATATAAAATATGCTCGGAACTGATCATATCCGATCGCGGTAACAATATCTCCCTTAGATAAAGGATACATAAAAGGTGATGCAGTATTGCTTCCACCACCCGAATGATTCCAGCCCACCTGGGTACTATTAACATAGATGTAGCAAGCAGTTGTTCCAAGACTATATACGCCACCACATATGTATCCATCGTTAGGAGCAGTAAATGGCAGTGATACTGATTTATAATTTTTATAGTCTGGCGCTTTAATAATCTTGGTATTATACACATTAATTACGAAAAATTCAGGCCCGCAAGGGCCTTTTATTATAGATAAATATGCAAATCAAGGAGGAAAAAGTATGGATGTAAGTACAATAATGCAGTACGTATCGTATCTATTGATTGCCATTGGGCTAATGGCATTCCTAGTGTCAGCCATCACACAGGTCATTAAATCCTGGCCAGGACTGGACAAGCTACCTACACAGGCGGTAGTCATTGTGTTATCTTTGATACTTTGCCCAGCTGTCTTTATCGCACTGATGGCGTGGCTTCACCACCCTATTGTCTGGTATACCGTATTTGCTTGTATGATTGCAGCCTTTATCGTAGCATTGGTGGCATTAGACGGATGGGAACGAGTGACAGAGATATGGAAACGGACAAAACCACCCAAAACAACAGAATAATGATTTATAAAAGATGAAGGAGGAAAGAAATTATGGCAAAAATAACAAACAAGCATGCAGCAAAACTCCCCGGCAATGGAGGATATGTGGATGCAGGGCCTGATTTGGGCGCAAAGCAGCCGACCCCTTATCTGTATGATGCCCCTTCAAATGTTCCACATCCAGAGATACACGACAGTGGCATAGGTGGCCCCAGTGATCGTGAAGAAAATGGTATGGATGACTGTGAGGAATAAGATAATAGCAAGGCCTTGGATGACTCCCAGGTCTTTGAGATTGGAGGTAAATACCATGAGTAAAACAGTAGCAGGATTAATCCAGCATTGTAAGGACAAGTTGGGCACCCCTTACGTCTACGGAGCCAAGGGAGAGGTCCTGACACAGACCATCCTGGACCGCCTGGCCCGGGAGAATCCAGGCACATATACATCCACCTATAAGGCCAAGGCCGTCAAATACATAGGCCAGCACTGTACGGACTGCTCCGGCCTCATCAGCTGGTTTACCGGGCACATCCGTGGCAGCTACAACTATCACGACACGGCCACGGAGCGGATGAGCATTGACCACTTGGACGAGACCATGGTCGGCTGGGCGCTTTGGAAGCCTGGGCATATCGGAGTGTACATTGGTGATGGCTGGTGCATCGAAGCCAAGGGTATTGATTATGGCACAAAAAAGAGTAGGGTATCTGCCACGCCCTGGCAGAAGGTACTGAAACTCTGTGACATTGATTATGCGCCGGTCCCGGTGACATACACCCAAGGCTTCCAGCCGGCGGCAGACGGGCAGCGCTGGTGGTACCAGTTTGCAGACGGCAGCTATGCGGCCAATGGCTGGTACTGGCTCCAGGAAATGGAGCGCAGGACGTGGGGATGGTATCTGTTTGACAGCGAAGGGTACATGCTGACCGGATACCAGGCGGACCCCTCCGGCGAGGCATTTTTACTCTGCCCCGTCAAAGGCAGCAACGAGGGTAAGTGCATGATTACAGATGCAAGAGGTGCGCTCCGGATTGCGGAGAAGTACGACATGGTCCACCATCGGTATGTGTTTAATTGGTAGGAAATAATAGATATTTAGACATCTGTCCGATTACCCCTTAGAAAGGACGATGGATGAATAGTTTTATTGGATGGATTGGTGGAAAGAGGTTATTACGCAAGGAGATTCTAGGACGTTTCCCGGAGGATATCGGACGTTACATCGAGGTATTTGGAGGAGCTGGCTGGGTGCTCTTTGCAAAAGAGAAGCAAGCAGGTCAGCTGGAAGTGTACAATGACCGGGATGGGAATTTAGTCAATCTGTATCGCTGCATTAAATATCATTGCAGTGCCCTGCAGGAGGAGTTGCAGTGGCTTTTATCCTCTCGCGAACAATTTTATGATTATAAAGCGCAGATGGATATGAGGGGATTGACAGATATTCAAAAAGCTGCCCGTTTTTTTTATTTGATAAAAATAAGCTTCGGGTGCGATTACCGCACATTTGCAACTTCATCTAAAAGCATAGAGAATGCGATGGATTATCTGGGGAAAGTCCAAAAGAGGCTTCAGGGTGTGGTGATAGAGAACAAGGATTTTGAGAATTTGATAAGTGTCTATGACCGGAAGGATGCTCTGTTTTATCTGGATCCTCCTTATGTAGGGACAGAACGATATTATAGTGCTGCCTTTAGTATGAAAGACCATGAGCGTCTTGCAGATGTCTTAAAACATATCAAAGGAAAGTTTGTTCTTTCCTATAATAATGTAGCATGGATACATGAATTGTATTCTCAATATCCTTGTAAAGAAGTGACGCGTAACAATACATTGGCTGGAAATGCAAGCAATCGCGAGAGATACAAGGAAGTAATCATAACGAATTTCTGAAAAATATAACGATATTCGTTATAATATAACAAAACAGAAAAAAGACCTGTCGAAAGCGGTAAAATCATCCGTAAGGGGTGATTGGATGGTCAGAATTCATTTATCAAGGCTTCTTGGAGAGAAACGCTGGAGTCAGGCAAAATTAGCGAGAGTGACAGGAATCAGGGCGTCAACAATCAATGACATATACAATGAATTTGCTGAACGCATCAGCCTGAATCATCTTGACCGAATTTGTAAGGCATTGAATTGTGATATTTCAGATATACTGGAATACATACCGGATGAGCCATGATAATGAAGAGGTAAAAGGGCGTTTGATAGGAAATAAAATACCTTTCAAATGTCCTTTTATTTTTTGCTAATTTTCAGAAAGTAGTTGATTTTTGCAATTTATGCGAAAAGCTTTTGGGTTTTTCGCGAAAAGCTACATCCAGTCGTTTTGCGAGATTAATATTAATGGTATAGTGGAGAAGCGTTACCAGGAATTCAGCAGTTCTGTGCAGGATCATTCCCTTTTTGGCATGATTACCATGAGTCCTGCAAATAAAGATTATAATGAGGCGCCTCTGACCATGGAAGTGGATACCAGGCTGGCGTTTTTTATGATTGAACGTCTTTTGGGCGGAGTCGGGTCAGAGTATGATTTATCCAGGGACTTTACGGATATTGAGAAGGCTATTTTACAGTATGTCCTGAAAAAAATCACTGAGTTTTTAGGGGAAGCCTGGGGACAGTACCTGGACATCGAAGCATCCCTGACAGGGCTTCAGACCAACCCCCACCTGCTTCAGATGAGCGCCCAGGAAGATGTGGTTATCCAGGTGGAGCTGGAGGTGGTAATTGAGAAACTGAGAGCCAGAATCAACATGGTGATGCCGGCCCCCAATGTGGAGGAGCTCACTTCCAAGTTCGGCTATTCCTTTGCGGTCAGCCATAAGAAACAGGATGAGGACAAACAGAAATCCAAACGGCACTATATTGAACAGCATCTGTTGGAATCGGAGGTTGAGCTGAGGGCCATACTTCACGAGTTTACCCTGGATGCCCAGGATATACTGCAGCTTGCTCCGGGGGATGTGATTCCCCTCAACAAAAAGGTGGACAGCGCCGTATCCCTCTATGTGGAGGATGTGGCCTGTTTTGAGGCCAGGGCGGGTCAGACAAAGATGCGCAAGGCAGTGGAAATCAGCAGAGAATTGTAGCCAGGAGGAAAAGGCATGTTATCAATGGACAAAGAAGCCATAAAGGAGCTGACGGAGATGGAAGCGGTTCCTATATGCAATATACTAGGCTCCCTGCTGGGCAGAAGCGTGAAGATGTCGGTGTCAAAGGTGGAGGAGACAGACATGGGTTCGCTGGCAGAGGGCCTGCCCCACTTTAATGTGGCCATAGAGAGCAGAAAAGCTGTGGGGGGCATGTCGGCGGACCAGCTGTACATCTTTGCCAAGGAGGACATGATAAGGCTTAGCAACTATATCATGGGTGTGCCGGTGGATGCCCAGAGCCCCCTGGATGAGATTGCCCTCAGCACCTTGAAGGAAGTTGCTTCCCAATGTGTGGGCGCTGCCATGGATGAACTCAATGACTTCCTGGGAAGGGATATGAGGGACACAATAACCAGGATATCGGCATTTGACAACACAGAGAGGATCCAGGATATTATTCACAGCTGGAATGCGGAGGATTCCGTGCTTTTAATGGGGCTGCACTATGTTATTGACGGGGTGGTGGAGTCAGATGCATATATTGTTGCCTCCCAGGCACTAAAACAGGTGCTGGGTATTTCGGATATGGCGGACATGCCCTGTCAGGAGACAGGGGGGCAGACCCCAGGGATGCCGGCAGCGGGGATGCAGACGGCAGAACACAAGGAGGCCATTGCCGTCCAGGAGGTGTCCTTTCCGGAATTTAAGTACACACCTATCGTGTATGCCAAAGAACAGATAGGGGAAGAAAAAAAGAAGCTGCTGGATATAACGCTGGATGTATCAGTCAGGCTTGGCAGTACGGTTTGCAGTGTAAAGGATATACTTTCCCTTAAGGAGGGTCAGCTGTTGGTACTGGACAAGCAGGCAGGTTCACCGGCTGATGTGGTTGTGAACGGAGAACTGATTGGCAGAGGGGATGTGCTGGTAACCGGGGACCGATTCGGGGCACGTATCATCGAAGTCGTGGGCAAGAGGGAATAATATGGCATTTTTAAAGATACTGTTTTACCTTATTGTCCTGATTGCGGTACTGGTGCTGGCCTATTACACCACCAGGATGCTGGGGCGGGGCATGGGACGGACCCGGGGTACCGGGGGAATGGAGATTCTGGACCAGATGGCACTGGGCCGTGACAGCTATCTGCTGGTGGTAAAGGTGCAGGAGAGGATTTTCCTGATAGGGGTATCTCCGGGCAGGATATCCAAGGTAGAAGAGCTGGAATCCTACGATAAGAAGGGGGAGACAGAGGGGGCGCCGGATTTTGTTTCCCTTCTGTCATCCCATATGAAGGAGCATTTTCAGGAAAAGGGACAGAGGAACAGACAGGATAAAAAGGCAGGAGAAAAGAATCATGAGTAAAATACTGCGAAAGACAGGGAAAATCATAGGCGCCGGGACCTTTGCCTGGATGTGGGCGCCGGGCGCTGTTACATCCTATGCGACGGATGTGTCTCTGACCCTGCAGGGGTCCTCCGGCACAGGAAAGCCCATGGATATGCTGGATATCATGTTTTTATTCCTGTTTCTGGCTGTGGTTCCCTCCCTTATCATTATGATGACAAGCTTTACCAGGATTGTGATTGTGCTGTCGTTTCTGCGCAATGCTCTGGGCACACAGCAGTCGCCGCCCAACCAGATTCTGGTAGGGCTTGCCTTGTTTCTGACCTTATTTATCATGAGTCCTGTAATTGCCTCGGTCAACACCCAGGCATACCAGCCTTACCGGGAAGGGCAGATTACCAGGGAACAAGCCTTTGAGCGGGCCCAGGAGCCCATGAAGGAATTTATGCTGAAACAGACTGAGAAAAAAAGCCTGGATCTGTTCCTGTCCATATCCAAAGCACAGCCGCCGGATATATCCCAGGGGCAGGAAGGGTATATGAAGCTGGGGCTTACCACCATAGTACCCTCCTTTATTCTCAGTGAGCTGAATAAGGCATTTACCATGGGATTCCTTATATTCATTCCCTTTCTGATTATCGACCTGGTGGTGTCCAGTACGCTTATGTCCATGGGCATGGTTATGCTGCCCCCTACCATGATTGCACTACCCTTTAAAATCATGATGTTTGTGCTGGTGGATGGGTGGAGTCTGGTGATTAAGACCCTGGTCCAGAGTTTCAGGTGACGCTGAGGAGGAATTTGTATGAGCGCTGAACAGGTAATGGAAATCATGAAGGAGGCCATGCTGGTTGCATTTGAAATCGCAGGTCCCCTTCTCATCATAAGTATAGCGGTTGGGCTGCTGGTGGCCATCTTCCAGGCAGCCACCCAGATTCATGAACAGACCCTTACGTTTGTGCCCAAGCTGATTGTCATTGCCCTGGTGCTTTTAGCCCTGGGGTCCTGGATGAGCAAGGTCATGAATGAATTTGTAGTGGAGCTGTTTGCCATTATGGCAGCTCTTTGATGAGAGTGGTGCGGTATGGACAGCAGTGTATTTGAGTATTTTGATATCTTTCTTTTGGTCCTGGCAAGAATGGGAGGACTGGTCTTTATCAACCCCGTGTTTTCACGCAGAGGAGTTCCGCCCATGGTACGCACCGGGCTGGTGCTGGCCCTCAGCCTCCTGATTGCGCCCGGAGTCAGAAGCGGAGCCGGACAGGTCATGGCTTTTAATACCTTTGACATGGTGGAGTCCCTTATAAGAGAAGTCATACTGGGCCTGGTGATTGGCTGTGTGTTTCACATATTTTTTTATATGCTCTATGTGGCAGGGGACTTTCTGGACACGGTGTTCGGACTGGCCATGGGAAAGGTCATGGACCCGGCAGGCGGAGTCCAGACCTCTATTCTGGGCCAGTTTGTCAACGTGTTTTTTTACCTCTATTTTTTTGCCACGGGCTGCCATCTGACCATGGTGCGTCTTTTTGCCTACAGCTACCAGGTGGTGCCGGTGGGAGCCGGGGCCATACTGGGAGGGCGTATCCTGTGGTATATCATAACCCTGTTCGGTTCTGTATTCCTCATGGTGATAAAGCTGGTTCTGCCTTTTGTGGCAGCGGAGTTCATTCTGGAGATGACCATGGGAGTGCTTATGAAGCTGATTCCCCAGATTCATGTGTTTGTCATCAACATACAGTGCAAAATCCTCCTGGGAATCATGCTGATGATGCTCTTTGCCTATCCCATGGGCGCATTTATGGACCAGTATACAGAGGCCATGATGACGGAGGCCCAGAAGCTGCTTATGATGTTTGGGTGACGGGTTCTGGGCATAGCCCCGGTTAATGTTAAATGACCGGGCGCGGATTGAAACAATACATGGGGAGAGGAAGTGGTGACAGGTGGCTGCTGAGGAAAAGACTGAGAAAGCCACGCCAAAACGGCGGCAGGACGAGCGCAAAAAGGGAAATGTGTTCCAGAGCAATGACGTGGCTGCGGTGTGCTCGCTGCTGGTGCTGTTCCACTCCCTGAAGGCCCTGGCGCCCATGATGTATGAGAGCTTTGGGGAGTGTATGCATCTATTTTTTTCATATGCTTCATCGCCGGATATATTCTGGCAGGAAGGGGGGAAGGGACTGTTTATGAAGGCCGTGCTGGTGTTCTTCAAGGCGTCCCTGCCCCTGCTTTTTATCGGAGTGCTGACAGCGGTTATCGTCACCTTTTTCCAGACCAGGATGGCATTTTCATGGGATGTGCTCAAATTCAAGTTTGACAGAATCAGCCCCCTTAAGGGTTTTAAACGTATGTTTTCCCTGAGATCTGTGATTGAACTGTTAAAGTCCCTGATTAAGATTACAGTGCTGGGATGGGTGGTGTGGTTTTTCCTCAAAGGCAGACTGACGGAGCTGACAGGACTCATGGAGGGCACAGTGGCTTCTGCCTTGATTTATGTGGGCAATACAGTGGTTTCCCTGGTGGACACAGTGGGAATTGCCTTTGTGTTCCTGGGAGCCGTGGACTACCTTTACCAGTGGTGGGAATATGAAAAGAATCTGCGCATGAGCAAACAGGAGATAAAGGAAGAGTATAAGCAGACGGAAGGCGACCCGCAGATCAAGGGAAAAATCCGTGAGAAGCAGCGCCAGATGGCATCCAGGCGCATGATGCAGAATGTCCCCAATGCAGATGTGGTAATCCGTAACCCGACCCACTTTGCAGTGGCTCTGGGGTATGATTCCGGGAAGAACAGGGCGCCTGTGGTGCTGGCCAAGGGGGCGGATCATCTGGCCCTTAAGATAGTGGAGGTGGCTGAGGCCAGCGGCGTGTATATCATGGAGGACAGGCCCCTGGCCAGGGGACTCTATGATACGGTGGAAGTTGACATGGAGATTCCGGAGGAGTATTATCAGACAGTGGCTAAGATACTTGCCTTTGTCTATAAACTCCAGAAAAAGGACATGTGATTGTGGATAAATTTCCTGGAAATGAGGTTTGCAGTGGATAACAGTATGATTTTCTTTGACAGGGTCACTAAAATATACGGAAACGGGCAAAAGACCCTGGATAATGTGAGTCTTAAGGTTGGCAGGGGGGAGTTTGTGTTTCTGGAGGGAGACAGCGGCGCGGGAAAGACCACTATGCTGGAGCTGATTTTAAAAGAGACCGATCCCACCCAGGGGAATATACAGGTCAATGGGATTGAGCTGGCAGGCCTCAGAGAACGTCAGATTTACCAGTACCGCCGTTATATAGGGATGGTATTTCAGGATTTCCGGCTCTTTTCTGATTTTACGGTATATGAGAATGTGGCATTTGCCCAGCGGGTCGTGGAGGCGGATTACAAAACCATGAAGCGCAGGGTTATGGAAGTGCTGAATCAGGTGGGGCTTGGTTCCAAGGCAAAGTACTACCCGGACCAGCTCTCCGGCGGGGAAAAACAGCGTACCGCCATTGCCAGGGCCATTGTGAACCGGCCGGTGCTTCTTCTGGCCGATGAGCCTACGGGCAATCTGGACCAGAAGAACGCAGAGGATATCATGCGCCTGCTGGAGCGGATTAACGGCCAGGGGACAACAGTGCTGGTGGTTTCCCATAACCAGGAGCTGGTAAGGAGCATGCACAGAAGGCAGGTGGTGCTACGCAGAGGACAGGTGGCCAGGGACCTTGCAAGGGAGGCAGCGGCATATGGGTATTAGGACATTGCTCTACCTGTTCCGTCTGGGGCTTAAAAATCTGTGGCATCACAGAGTGTATACGGCGGCGTCTGTCATTACCATGTCGGCCTGTATTTTTCTGTTCGGCCTGTTTTATCTGGCGGCAGCCAATGTGGACAGCATGGTAAAAAAGACAGAGCAGGAAGTCTATGTGGCTGTGTTTTTTGATGAGGGAATACTGCCCGAGCGGGTGGAAGAGATAGGAAACCTGATTCAGAGCCGTCCGGAAGTGCTGCGGACCGTGTATGTGTCGGCAGACGAGGCCTGGAGCGGGTTTAAAGAGAAATATTACGAGAATGCGGAGGCATTGGACGGAATCTTCGAAACGGATAATCCGCTGGTTTCCAGTGGGAACTACCAGGTATATATTGACCGGATAGGCAGCCAGGAAGGCTTTGTGGAGTATGTGCAGAGCATTGAAGGCGTGAGGAAAACCACCCATTCAGCGGATACGGTCATGGCGCTTTTAAAGCTGCGCCAGGGGGCGGCCCGCCTGATTGCGGGAAGCGCGGTGCTGCTGGTACTGATATCAGTGCTGCTGATTCACAATACCCTGTCTGTGGGCATTGAGGCCCAAAAGGAGAAAACAAGGGTCATGCGCCTTATGGGAGCGCGGGAAGGCTTTGTGAAAATTCCTTTTATGGCGGAGGCTGTTGTTATGGGAGCGGCAGGAGTGGTTATCCCGCTGATTCTTCTGATGTGGCTGTACCGTTGGGGACTTGCCTTTGCCGTTTCCGGTCTGAATGGTCTGGGCAGCCTGAGAGGACTGGAGTCCGGGCTTCTCACCGAGGCCCAGGTATTTCCCGGACTTATCCGTGCATCCGTACTCCTGGGGATTTTTACAGGGGTTGCGGGAGGATTGTCTGTTATGGGGAAGTTGAAGCGCAGGAAGAAAGAGCGTTGATGTGTGCGGTTTCATATAATGGGGACTTAATATAATAAAGCAGGATTTCCGCCCTTTGGAAGGGAGGGAAATCCTGCTTTATTATTACGGCTCTTTGTCAATAGTTGGGGTGGGATTTGTTAAAATCCCGCCCCAATTCTATG
>OKHM01000509.1_pt1 | contig 12085 bp, 9 predicted proteins | sample 1612121 | NCBI WGS metagenome assembly OKHM01 (sample SAMN04436777, study PRJEB24849) | human gut metagenome | biome: human gut; feature: NICU; material: stool | host: Homo sapiens | place: USA: Saint Louis, MO | collected 2011-03-27
AGGAAAAAATGCAGACTGCTTCGGACAATCTGGAGTTTGAGCGGGCTATTGAGTACCGGGAGCTGCTAAACAGCGTGAAGCAGGTGGCGCAGAAGCAGAAGATTACCAGCAGCGGCATGGAGGACCGGGACATCGTGGCCATGGCCAGGGATGAGAGAGACGCGGTGGTACAGGTGTTCTTCATCCGGGAGGGCAAGCTGATTGGCAGGGACCATTTTCATATATCGGCTGCCACGGCGGAAAATGAGGGCGAGATTCTGGACAGCTTTGTAAAGCAGTTCTATGCAGGCACACCATTTATTCCAAGGGAACTGTGGCTCCAGCATCCTTTGGGGGATGAGGAGGTCATCAGCCAGTGGCTGTCCGCCAAACGGGGACAGAAGGTAAGGCTGGTGGTTCCGAAAAAGGGAGAGAAGGAACGCCTGGTGGAGCTGGCAGCCAGGAATGCAGCCCTGGTGCTGTCCCAGGATAAGGAGCGGATTAAGAAAGAGGAGCTTCGCACCATCGGGGCCATCAACCAGATTGGAGAGCTTATTGGAATCGGGGGCATCCGGCGCATGGAGGCGTACGATATCTCCAATACAAGCGGTGTGGAGTCCGTGGGTTCTATGGTGGTTTACGAGGACGGCAGGCCAAAGCGCAGCGATTACAGAAAATTCCGCATCAAGACAGTCCAGGGTCCCAATGACTATGCGTCTATGGAAGAGGTGCTGACGCGCAGGTTTTCCCACGGTATGAGGGAGACAGAGGAGCTGAAGGAAAAGGGCGCTGATTTAAGCATGGGAAGTTTTACCAGGTTTCCGGACCTGATCATGATGGACGGCGGCAGAGGACAGGTAAACATTGCCCTGGAGGTCCTTGATAAGCTGGGGCTTTCCATACCGGTCTGCGGTATGGTGAAGGATGATAACCACAGAACCAGGGGACTCTACTATAATAATGTGGAGATTCCCATTGACCGTCACTCCGAAGGGTTCAGGCTTATCACCAGGATTCAGGATGAAGCCCACCGTTTTGCCATTGAATACCACAGGAGCCTCAGGGGAAAGGGGCAGGTAAAATCCATACTGGACGACATTCCAGGGATTGGGCCGGCCAGGAGAAAGGCCCTTATGCGCCATTTTAAGGATATAGAGGCGGTGAGAAGCGCTTCCGTGGAAGAACTGGAACAGACGCCGCAAATGAACCGCAGGTCGGCCGAATCCGTATACCGCTTTTTCCATGGGGATAAGGAAAGTGACAGGACCGGTGGCCAGGCCGTTTTACAGACCAATGAAAAGCCCGGCACCAGCGCAGGCACGGATGACGGGGCAAAAACGAACTCCCAAATTATGGAAACACAATGATAAAAATACATGACAACCGAACTAAATTATGATAGTATGATAGAAGTTAAACGAGAAGCGAAACCAGGTCAAGGGGGTATTATCATGCATGGAGTAACCATATCGGAATTAATCAAGAAGATGAAGCTTAAAAACACCACGCCGGAGATTGACACGGACAAGATTGTGCTGACGCATCCGGATGTGAACCGTCCGGCACTGCAGCTCACGGGATTCTTTGATCATTTTGACAGGGAGCGGGTTCAAATCATCGGATACGTAGAGCAGGCATATATTAATACCATGGACCAGGAGCAGAAGCGCCGGATGTACGATAAGCTCACATCCAGCCAGATTCCATGTCTGGTGTTCAGCCGCGACCAGGAGCCGGATGAGGACCTTCTGGAATTCTGTAATTACTATGGCGTTCCCTGCCTTGTGTCTGATAAGACCACCTCTGCCCTGATGGCAGAAATCATCCGCTGGCTCAACGTAAAGCTGGCTCCCTGTATCAGTATCCACGGCGTGCTGATTGATGTATTCGGTGAAGGTGTGCTGATTATGGGAGAAAGCGGCATCGGCAAGAGCGAGGCTGCCCTGGAACTGATTAAGAGGGGACATCGTCTGGTGACGGATGACGTGGTGGAGATACGCAGGGTCAGCGATGATACCCTGATAGGAAGCGCCCCTGACATCACCAAGCATTTTATCGAACTGCGGGGCATCGGCATCATTGATGTAAAGACCCTGTTCGGTGTGGAGAGCGTTAAGGATACCCAGTCCATTGACATGGTTATCAAGCTGGAGGACTGGAGCAAGGATAAGGAATACGACAGGCTGGGCCTGGAAGACCAGTACACCGAGTTTTTAGGCAACCAGGTGGTCTGCCATACCATTCCCATCCGTCCGGGACGCAACCTGGCTATTATCGTGGAGTCCGCGGCCGTCAACTACCGCCAGAAGAAGATGGGCTACAATGCAGCCCAGGAGCTGTACAACCGGGTACAGGCCAATTTGGGAAAGGGCCAGGAAAATTAGTCGTAAGCGAGGAATGTATTTTGAATCTGGAACATATGTTGAAAGAGGTGCTTGTATCAGAAGGCGCAGTGTGCCGATTCATGGAACCCATGAGCAGCCACACCACCTTCCGCATCGGGGGGCCGGCTGAAGCCTATGTATGCCCCGGCAATGAAGATGAGCTGGGAAAGGTCATCTGCATGTGCAGGGAACATGACATTCCCTGGAGTGTCCTGGGGAATGGCAGCAATCTCCTGGTCAGCGACAGGGGAATCAAGGGCGTGGTCATTGCCATGGAAGGAAACTGGTGTTATGCCGGGGCAGAGGGAAGCGTTATACGTGCGGGGGCAGGTGAACTGCTGGGCCGTGTGGCCCGTGTGGCCCTGGACCACTGCCTGACCGGTATGGAATTTGCCGCAGGCATACCCGGCAGCGTAGGCGGTGCCCTGGTGATGAACGCGGGGGCCTATGGCTCTGAGATAAAGAATATCCTCAAATCAGCCAGGGTCATGACAAATGAGGGAGAGGTGCTGGAGCTTTCCGTGGATGAGCTGGAGCTGGGATACCGCACCAGCTGTATCCCACACAGGGGCTATACAGTGCTGGAGGCATCCTTTCAGCTGGAACCGGGGGACCAGGAAGCCATTGAGGCCCGGATGAAGGAACTGGCAGCCAGACGGAGGGAGAAACAGCCTCTGGAATATCCCAGCGCAGGCAGTACCTTCAAACGTCCCCAGGGATACTTTGCGGGCAAGCTCATTGAGGATGCCGGCCTCAGGGGATACGTCATGGGCGGTGCCAGGGTATCGGAGAAGCACTGCGGTTTTGTGATCAACGGCGGAAACGCTACTGCGTCCGATGTAATGGCCCTGTGCGGCCATATCAGAAAGACGGTGATGGAACAAACCGGTGTGGAGCTTGAGATGGAAGTGAAGCGCTGGGGGGAATTCTGATTTGGAATGCTAATTTTACGTAACTGAGGTGGATGGATGAAGCTTGTAATTGTAACCGGAATGTCCGGGGCAGGCAAGACAATTGCACTGAAAATGCTGGAGGATTTGGGCTTTTACTGTGTGGATAACCTGCCCATATCCCTGGTGGATAAATTTGCCCAGCTGGCAGCGGCCGGCAGCGACATCAGCCAGGCCGCCCTGGGCATAGACATCCGCAGCGGTGAGGAATTGAGCCAGCTGGATGCTGTTTTAAGGGGATGGAAGGAACTGGGGATGGATTACCAGATTCTGTTCCTGGATGCCAATGACGGGGTTCTGATTAAGCGGTACAAGGAAACACGCCGCAGCCATCCCCTGGCCGGGACAGGCAGGCTGGACAAGGGAATTGAAAAGGAGAGGGTCAAGCTGGCTTTTCTCAAAAAGGACGCGGATTTCATCATTGACACCAGCAAGCTCCTTACCAGAGAGCTGCGGCAGGAGCTGGAAAAGATATTCCTCAAACACCAGGAGTACTGCAACATGTTTGTCACGGTTCTTTCCTTTGGCTTTAAGTACGGCATTCCGGAGGATGCGGACCTGGTGTTCGACGTGCGTTTTCTGCCCAATCCCTACTATTCGGAGGACCTGCGCCTGCTGACAGGGGAGGACCAGTCTGTCCGGGATTATGTGATGCAGGGAGGCACCTGCGCCCAGTTTCTGGACAAGCTCTATGACATGATGGATTTCCTCCTGCCTAATTATATCAATGAAGGAAAGAACCAGCTGGTGGTGGCAGTTGGCTGTACCGGAGGCAAGCACCGCTCCGTGACGGTTGCCAGGGCCCTTTGCGCCCACCTGACTGCCAGGGCCGAATACGGCATTAAAATAGAACACAGGGACATCGACAAAGACAATAAAAGGAAGTAGCGGACATGTCATTTTCTTCCAGCGTAAAAGACGAGCTGTCCAGGCAGATGCCTGGGGCGCGCCACTGCCAGATAGCAGAGACAGCAGCAATCCTGAGCCTGTGCGGAAGGGTAAAGATATCAGCCTCAGACCATTTTTGGATTGAAATCCATACGGAAAATGTGGCAGTTGCAAGAAAGTACTTTACATTATTGAAAAAAACATTTAATATAAGAACTGATGTCTCGATTCGCAGTGGAATAAATCCCGGACGGAGCAGGACATACATCGTAGCAGTCAGGGAACATGAGGAAGCCCTCAAGGTCCTGCAGGCAGTGAAGCTCATCAATTCACAGGGGGAAATTGGTGAAAATCTTTCCCTGATCCGGAATGTGGTGCTTCAGAATGCCTGCTGCAGACGGGCTTTCATACGTGGCGCCTTCCTGGCGGCCGGTTCCATCAGCGCCCCGGAGAAGTTCTACCACTTTGAAATCGTGTGTCCCACCGAGCCAAAGGCGGAGCAGCTTAAGAACATCATTGCCACCTTTGATATCGAGGCCAAAATAGTGCCCAGGAAGAAGTACTATGTGGTCTATATCAAGGAGGGCAGCCAGATTGTGGACATCCTTAATGTGATGGAGGCCCCGGTATCCCTTATGGAGCTGGAGAATATCCGCATTGTCAAGGAGATGAGGGGCAGCGTAAACCGTCAGGTCAACTGCGAGACTGCCAATATCAATAAGACTGTGTCAGCTGCGGTGAAACAGATAGAAGACATCCGTTTCATTCAGTCTGTTGCCGGTCTTTCGGGTCTGCCTGAGAGTCTTCAGGAGATGGCCCGCATACGGCTGGAACGGCCGGAGGCGACCTTGAAGGAATTGGGGGAGGCCCTGGAACCGCCTGTGGGTAAATCAGGCGTGAACCACCGTTTGAGGAAATTAAGCCTTGTGGCTGAAGAGCTGCGGCAGCAGTTTCCAGACCGTAATACATCAAGTTTGCAATAGTTTTATCAAGTACGAATCAGTACGGGCACCTGAATGGCAGTCGGGATGCGGCCAGATTGGAACATGACCATTGGAACGTATCAGGGGCTGTGAACCATTCAAAGGAATGAGGAGGATTATTATGGTAAAGAAATTGATTACAGTTGAATTGGCATCAGGACTTGAGGCGAGACCGGCAGCTATGCTTGTGCAGGTAGCCAGTCAGTACGAAAGCGCGATTTACCTGGAAGCAGAGGCAAAGCGTGTGAATGCCAAGAGCATCATGGGAATGATGACTCTCTGTCTGACCGCAGGTGAATCCATTTTGGTGGAAGCCGACGGAAAAGATGAGGAGGCAGCTGTAACTGAAATTGAGAAGTATCTGAAAAACCAGTAACTACCAGTCCGTTTGTTTGGAGAGATAGATAATGGGAATCAGGCAGGACTTGCCTGGTTCTCTTTTCTTTTATCTGTATTTATGATAAACTGTTACTCGAATGATACCGCAAGGATAAGGAGAGAATAGGGAATGGCATTTACCCATTTGCATGTCCATACGGAATACAGCCTTTTGGACGGCTCCTGTAAAATCAGGGAGCTGACAGCCAGGGCAAAGGAGCTTGGCATGGACAGCATGGCTGTCACGGACCATGGCGTGATGTATGGAGTCATTGATTTTTATAAAGCTGCCAGGGAGGCCGGCATCAAGCCCATACTGGGATGCGAGGTCTATGTGGCTCCGGGCTCCCGCTTTGACAGGGAGACGGTAAGCGGTGAGGACCGTTATTACCACCTGGTGCTGCTGGCAGAGAACAACAAAGGTTATGAAAACCTGATGAAAATTGTGTCCAAGGGGTTTGTGGACGGATTTTACTATAAACCCAGGGTGGACTATGAGGTGCTGCGGACCTACCATGAGGGAGTCATTGCCCTCAGCGCCTGTCTGGCAGGGGAGGTGCAGCGCTGCCTGACCAGGGGAATGTATGAGGAGGCAGTCAGGGCATCTGAAAAGTATGTGGATATTTTCGGAAAGGACAACTTCTTCCTGGAGCTCCAGGACCACGGCCTGCCGGACCAAAAGCTGGTAAACCAGGGCCTTATGCGCATGAGCAGGGACACGGGCCTTAAGCTGGTGGCCACCAACGATATCCACTATACCTTTGCCGAGGATGAGAAGGCCCATGATATCCTTCTGTGCATCCAGACCGGCAAGAAGGTGGCGGATGAGGACAGGATGCGCTACGAGGGAGGACAGTACTACTGTAAGTCCGAGGAAGAAATGCGGGCTCTGTTCCCCTATGCGCCTGAGGCCATTGAAAACACCCATATGATAGCGGAGCGCTGCAATGTGGAGATTGAGTTCGGGGTTACCAAGCTTCCTAAGTATGAGGTGCCTGAGGGTTTTGACTCCTGGAGCTACTTAAACCATCTGTGCCGGGAGGGCTTTAAGACCCGCTATCCGGACGATGACGGCACACTGAGCAGCCGGCTGGACTATGAGCTGGATGTTATCCGCTCCATGGGATACGTGGATTATTTCCTGATCGTGTGGGATTTTATCAACTATGCCCGATCCCAGGATATCATCGTGGGGCCTGGGCGGGGGTCTGCTGCCGGGAGCATTGTGAGCTACACACTGGGAATCACCAACATAGACCCGGTGCGCTATAATCTTCTCTTTGAGCGTTTCCTGAACCCGGAGCGCGTGTCCATGCCCGATATTGATATTGACTTTTGTTATGAGCGGCGCCAGGAGGTAATTGACTACGTGGTGCGCAAATACGGCAAGGACCAGGTGGTACAGATTGTCACCTTTGGTACCCTGGCTGCCAAGGGTGTTGTCCGGGATGTGGGGCGTGTGCTGGATTTGCCATACTCCCTGTGCGACACCATTGCCAAGATGATTCCCGGAGATCTGGGGATGACGCTGGATAAGGCCCTGACCATGAATCCGGATCTTAAAAAGGCCTACAATGAAGATGAGCAGGTCCATTATCTCATCGACATGTCCAGGCGTCTGGAGGGACTGCCCAGGCATACCTCCATGCATGCAGCCGGGGTAGTGATTGGCAGCCGGTCCATAGACGAGTTTGTCCCTCTGTCCAGGGCCTCTGACGGCACCATCACCACCCAGTTTACCATGACAACCATCGAGGAGCTGGGACTTCTCAAAATGGACTTTCTGGGGCTGCGGACCCTGACGGTGATCCAGAACGCGGTGCGGCTGGCTGAGAAGGATTACGGCATAACCATTGACATTGACCACATTGATTTTGACGATAAGAAGGTGCTTGAATCCATCGGAACAGGCAGGACCGAGGGCGTGTTCCAGCTGGAAAGCGCGGGGATGAAGAGCTTCATGAAGGAGCTTAAGGCGGAGAACCTGGAGGATATCATAGCAGGCATCTCCCTGTACCGTCCGGGCCCCATGGATTTTATACCCAAATATCTGAAGGGCAAGAACGACAGGGCTTCCATCACCTATGACTGCCCCCAGCTGGAGCCCATATTAAGCCCCACCTATGGATGTATCGTGTACCAGGAGCAGGTTATGCAGATTGTGCGTGATTTGGCCGGATACACCATGGGACGCAGCGATCTGGTGCGCCGCGCCATGAGTAAGAAAAAGACGTCGGTCATGGAGAAGGAGCGCCAGAACTTTGTCTACGGCAGCCAGTCGGAAGGGGTTAAGGGCTGTGTGAACAATGGGATTGACGAGAAGACCGCAAACCACATCTACGATGAGATGATTGACTTTGCCAAATACGCCTTCAACAAGTCCCACGCAGCGGCTTACGCGGTGGTGTCCTACCAGACAGCGTATCTGAAATACTATTATCCCAGGGAGTTTATGGCCGCCCTCATGACATCAGTCATGGACAATGTAAGTAAATTTTCCGAGTATGTGCTGACCTGCCGCCGCATGATGGGTATTCCCGTGCTGCCGCCGGATATCAACGAGGGCGAGAGCGGCTTCTCCGTGTCAGGGGACGCAATCCGTTACGGCCTGTCCGCCATCAAGAGCGTGGGCAAACCCGTGACAGAGGTAATCCTGGCGGAGAGGGAGAGAAACGGTCCCTTCCGTTCCATGGAGGATTTTGTGGGACGCATGAGCATGAAGGAAGTAAACAAGCGAACCCTGGAAAATTTCATCAAGTCAGGCGCTCTGGATACCCTGCCCGGAACCAGGCGCCAGAAGATGGCGGTGGCGCCCACCATGCTGGAGGAAAAGGCCAGGGAGAAAAAATCCATGTTTGAGGGGCAGTTAAGCCTTTTCGACATTGCGGGTGAGGAAGACAGAAACGAATTCCAGATTACATTTCCGGATGTGGGGGAATACTCAAAGGATGAGCTTCTTGCCTTTGAGAAGGAAATACTGGGAGTCTATATCAGCGGCCATCCCCTGGACGACTATGAGGAGACGTGGAGAAGGAACATAACAGCCACCTCAGCCCAGTTTATCGTGGATGAGGAGACGGATGCGGCAGGGGTGGCGGACGGATCCAGGGCTGTCATCGGCGGACTGGTGGCAGGCAAGACCGTAAAGACCACCAGGACCAACCAGCTTATGGCTTTCATAACCCTGGAGGACCTTCTGGGACCGGTGGAGGTCATCGTGTTCCCAAGGGATTACGAGGCCAACCGGGACCTTTTTACCGAGGACTCCAAGCTGTTCATCAGGGGAAGGGTGTCCATCGGAGACGATCCGGTGGGAAAGCTGGTGTGCGAGCAGGTGATTCCCTTTGACAGTATACCCAAGGAGCTGTGGCTCCAGTTCCCGGATATGGAGACGTATCAGTCCGGGGAGCAGCGTCTGCTCACCTCTCTGCGGTCCAGCGAGGGAAAGGACCGGGTGGTCATTTATCTCCAGAAGGAGAGGGCCAAGAAAGTCCTTCCGGCCAACTGGAATGTACAGGTTACGCCCGGGCTTTTGGAAGAGCTGGGGAGGGGACTTGGTGAAAAAAATGTCAAAGTCGTAGAAAAAGGTCTTGAAAAGCTGGGGAAAATGAATTAGAATAGCGTTGGATATAGATGAGAGAATGAATGATTGAGAGCGATGTCAGCACAGAAAAAATGTATGTGCTTAATACAAGGAGGTAAATTGCTATGGCAAAGGCAGTGAAAACCATTGGAGTACTTACCAGCGGAGGCGACGCGCCGGGAATGAACGCGGCCATCCGCGCGGTTGTAAGGACTGCTATCAATAAGGGCCTTAAGGTAAAGGGCATCATGCGCGGATACGCAGGCCTGCTGGAGGAGGAAATCGTGGACATGGAGTCCACCAGTGTGTCTGACATCATCAACCGGGGCGGCACCATCCTTTACACGGCAAGATGCAAGGAGTTTACCACAGCGGAAGGCCAGCAGAAGGGCGCTGATATCTGCCGCAAGCATGGCATTGACGGAATGGTGGTCATCGGAGGAGACGGTTCCTTCAGAGGCGCGGGAAAGCTGTCCTCCCTGGGGATCAACACAATCGGCCTTCCGGGAACCATTGACCTGGATATTGCCTGTACCGATTATACCATTGGTTTTGACACGGCTGTCAACACGGCCATGGAAGCAATTGATAAGATTCGTGATACATCCACATCCCATGAGCGGTGCAGTATTGTGGAGGTTATGGGGCGCAACGCCGGATACATCGCACTGTGGTGCGGCATTGGAAACGGTGCGGAGGATATTCTTCTTCCGGAGCGCTATGACGGCAACGAGCAGGCCCTGATTAACCGGATTATCGACAACCGCAGGCGGGGCAAGAAACACAACATCATTATCAATGCAGAGGGAATCGGCCATTCCGGTTCCATGGCAAAGCGCATTGAGGCTGCCACGGGCATCGAGACAAGAGCCACCATCCTGGGCCACATGCAGCGCGGCGGAACGCCTACCTGTAAGGACAGGGTATATGCCTCCATCATGGGAGCCAAGGCAGCAGAGCTTCTGGCCGCAGGCAAGAGCAACCGCCTGGTAGCCTATAAGCAAGGTGAGTTTGTGGATTTCGATATCCAGGAAGCCCTGAATATGACAAAGGACATCCCGGAAGAGCAGTATGAGATTGCCAAGATGCTGATTCGCTAGTCCGGTACGTGAGAACATAAACGACGATAGAATGGAAAGTCCGCCGCCTGTCACAGGCAGCGGACTTTTGTGGAGAGATGAGATGAAGGATACAACAGTGCTTTGCGGAGCCAATTCCTATGAACAGAAATATTATTTTAACCAGGATTTCAAATCCCTGCCCCAGTCCATAAGAGACGAACTCCAAATCATGTGTGTGATGTATACAGAGGATGTGGGCGGCGTGCTTACCATGGAATTTGACGAGAAGGGAAACCTGGAATTCAGGGTGACCTCGGAGGAAACGGATTATCTCTTTGACGAGATAGGAAGTGTCCTTAAAATCAAGCAGTACCAGGAAGAGAAAAAAGAAATGCTGGAAGCGCTGGAACTGTATTACAGGACATTTTTCCTGGGCGAGGACATAGATATAGAGGATGACGGGGAAGATTAAATGAAACTTAGGATTGGAAACACAGTTCTTGAGAATAATGTAATACTGGCGCCCATGGCGGGCGTCACGGATCTGCCCTTTCGGGTGCTGTGCCGGGAACAGGGGGCTGGCTGCGTGGTGACGGAGATGGTCAGCGCAAAGGCGGTTCTGTACAACAACAAAAACACCAGGGAACTGCTGCAGATAGACCCGGCCGAGCGCCCCGCAGCCGTGCAGCTCTTTGGCTCGGAGCCGGACATTATGGCGGAGATTGCGGCCAGGCTGGAGGAAGGACCCTATGATTACATTGACGTGAACATGGGATGCCCTGTGCCGAAAATCGTCAACAACGGCGAGGGATCCGCGCTGATGAAGAATCCGGAACGGGCAAAGGAAGTGCTGACCGCCATGGTGAGAGCGGTGAAAAAGCCCGTAACTGTGAAATTCCGCAAGGGGTTCAACGACCTCTCTGTCAATGCCGTGGAATTTGCTAAGATGGCGGAAAGCTGCGGCGTTGCAGCGGTGGCTGTCCATGGGCGCACCAGGGAGCAGTATTATTCAGGAAAGGCGGACTGGGACATCATCCGTCAGGTGAAGGAGGCGGTACGGATCCCTGTCATTGGAAACGGGGATATCTTTACGCCGGAGGACGCCGGCAGGATGCTTAAGGAGACAGGATGCGACGGCATTATGGTGGCCAGGGGAGCCAAGGGGAATCCGTGGCTGTTCGGCCGGATTAACCACTATCTGGATACAGGGGAGGTTCTTCCGGGACCTTCCATGGCTGAGATAAAGGCCATGATTCTGCGGCACGGCCGGATGCTGGTACAGTTCAAGGGAGAAGGGGGTGCCATGCGGGAAATGAGGGGCCATATGGCCTGGTATACAAAAGGAATGCCCCACTCAGCCACACTGAGGAATGAAATCAATCAGGTGGAGACATTGGAGGGGTTCGTGGAGCTTCTGGACAGGAAAATCCAATCTTGACAATGGACACATTTTCCTATATAATACTCAGAATGTGTGGACATTAAGAATGATACTCAAGTGAAATCAACATAAAGTAAGAATTAAAGGAAGGAAGCGGGTAAGATGGCAGATAAGAAACACATTTTGACATATGCCGGACTCAAACAGTACGAGGATGAACTGCAGAATCTGAAAGTTGTCAAAAGAAAAGAAGTTGCGCAGAAGATTAAGGAAGCAAGAGAGCAGGGCGATTTGTCCGAGAATGCAGAGTATGATGCAGCCAAGGATGAGCAGAGGGACATTGAGCTGCGTATCGAGGAACTGGAGAAGCTTCTTAAGAATGCCGAGGTCGTGGTAGAGGATGAAATCGACCTGGATAAAATTAATATCGGATGTAAGGTAAAGCTTCTGGATGTGGAGTATGACGAGGAGATGGAGTTCTGTATCGTTGGTTCCACC
>OKHM01000510.1_pt1 | contig 12068 bp, 8 predicted proteins | sample 1612121 | NCBI WGS metagenome assembly OKHM01 (sample SAMN04436777, study PRJEB24849) | human gut metagenome | biome: human gut; feature: NICU; material: stool | host: Homo sapiens | place: USA: Saint Louis, MO | collected 2011-03-27
GGATTTCCTCTGAGAGCTCGTAGAGATTGCCGTCAATGCGGACCCTTACATAACCGCTCTTTCTGGCCTGGTCCAGCACCTTTACATGCTCGCCCTTGCGCCCTCTGACCACAGGGGCCAGCAGCTGGATTTTGGTCCGTTCAGGCATGGACATAATCTGGTCAACCATCTGGTCAATGGTCTGTTTGTGTATCTCCTTGCCGCATTTTGGACAGTGGGGTATACCGATTCTGGCATATAAAAGCCTCATGTAGTCGTAGATTTCCGTAACCGTTCCCACAGTGGAACGGGGATTCCGGTTGGTGGACTTCTGGTCAATGGAAATGGCCGGAGACAGACCCTCTATGCTCTCCACATCCGGCTTCTCCATCTGTCCCAGGAACTGCCTGGCATAGGAAGACAGGGACTCCATGTAACGCCTCTGCCCCTCAGCATAAATGGTGTCAAAAGCCAGGGATGATTTGCCTGAACCGGACAGTCCTGTAAGGACCACCAGCTCGTTCCTCGGTATATCCACGGAAATATCCTTCAGATTATGCTCATTCGCCCCGCGGATTTTAATGTACTGCTTTGCCATCGAACATGCTCCTTGTCTTTTATCTTAATTGGCTTCTTGTAAAAATGTTCTTTCTGCATAGCGCTGATACACAGCGCTGACAGCCTCTAGTATAGCACATCGCCTATGCATTTGCAAACATTTGTTCGATGAATTGCTGCAAAATTACTGGAACCTCTTCCAGCAGACTCCTGGCGTGAACCCGCTCCGACATCTGGTGCGCATCCTTGCCGATGGGGCCGAATAAAAGGGAGGGGACCCTGAAATCCGCCATGGCATCCAGGTCCATCCGGTACATGGTTCCCCACAGAGGGGCATTGACCGCATAGGAGGCCATTTCCTCCCGATCCGGTCCCCCGCAGTAGCTTAAATCCGATATCCCGCAGCAGTAATTGCGCTTTCCAAGACAGAGACCGCAGGTGTCCTCCGCCGCCTTTTGCAGCAGGTTATAGAGACGGGTACCCTCTCCTGCCTGTATACCTCCTTCCTGTATACCTCCTTCCTGTATACCTCCTTCCTGTATACCTCCAGTCCGTCCCGCCCTATCTGTCTCCCCCAGCCTGTCGCTGTGAAAGGCCGGATAATATGGCGGCGCAAAAGATATAACCATGACAGGCGAAGTGATGCCCGAAAACGTCAGCATGGCATCCATCATTTCCAGCGTAGCCTGGGGATAATTCATGGCACCTGTTCGCACGTCCGACTCTATTTTTCCGTAAAGGTCCTGATACCATTTCCCATATCCTTTTTTCTTCCGGCATATCTCTGCCAGCTCCCCGTACTCCAGCACGCAGTGTTCCAAGTCCACCTTGGGCAGGATATTTCCCGACCTGACCAGGACTTCCTGGCTCTCCATCCGCTTCATATAGGACGCAAAGGACCGCCGGCCCATTTCCTTCAGCCGTTCCATGACCTGGCTGGTGGTCTTTGAAAATCCCAGCATACTCATATATCCGGCTGCCCGCAGGGGGACAGACACATCATATCCGTACTTGCGGTCCCGCAGATTAAACCAGGTGGGAGGAGGACAATGCTCTCCCTCAAAGGTCTCGGAAAATTCAGGCGCCAGTTCCGTGGCCATAAACATCTCCGCCAGCACGCCGATGGCATTCAGTCCGTGAAAGCATTCCACCACATGCGCCTTGGCGCCCTGTACAAGAACAGCCGGCATGTTTTTGCCCACAGACCCTATATAGACCTGCTGCTTGCCGCCCTCATTAAAGCTGGGCTCCAAATCCACAAGACAGTCATATGTAAGCCCATATTCCTGCCGCAGCCCTGTAAACAGGGAAACAGCTCCCCTCATCCCCGCAGAATATGCCTCCTCGTCCGCCACCGCCGCAAAGAGCAGGTTTCCGGTTGTCTCAGGATATTCCAGCACCTTCTGTCCAAACCAGTCCATGATGGCAAGGCCAATGGAAAGCCCGCCTTTCATGTCGTTCACTCCCCGGCCGAACAGCCACTCCCCTGACGCCAAATCATCCCTGGCCTCCTGGGGCAGCATGGACTTAAGCGCCTCCAGTTCCTCCCCGTGGATGTGCTTCCATGCCTCCATATCATATGCCAGGGCGCGGAACCGTCCATACTCGTCCGTGTCCACCACGTCGTAATGACCGGTAAGCACAACCGTCCCGGCTCCCTTCCCTCTCACAAGGCCGTACACAACGGTCCGTCCCAGACTGTCGCATTCCAGAGCGCACTGCCCGCAGAGGGACGGGTGTTTCGCAAAATAGGGCTGGCGTTCCAGACATCCTGCGATATAGTCTGAAACCTCCTTCTCCTGTGGGGTGTTGGACACGCTGGGAATGGAAACCATCCCCCGCAGGTAATCATATATCTGTTTTTCAAACAACAAAGCAAACGCCTCTTTTCCTGAATACTGCCTTTATTTTATATATGACCCAGTATATTCCATTCATTCCGGTATATCAATACCCATTGTATAACCTGCACAAAAAACCTTGTACCAAAATGGTTGTTTTAACGAAAATAAAATTCCCTGTTTTAAAAAACAACAGGGTTGCTATCGTAGATGCAGAAAACAAGTTTGTTATTACGTAAGGGTAAGCAAGACTGTTAATAATACTTTCACAGGGGTATTATAAGCAGTTTTTTTATATCATGAAATTCCTGTATTCATTTTATTTCAGATATAGCGGAGGGAAAACCATTGAAAAACATCAGAGTCCTGAATACAAATGCGGTGGTGACACTGAACCGCAAAGACCCTCCCGGGCCGGTTAGATACTGATATTCTATCCGTCCTGCGGGAGGGTCTTTTATCTTACTCATTTATCAATTTTATTTTTTACTTATCTGTTTCGTTTTTACTTATCTGTTTCGTTCTTTGCTTCTCTGTTTCCTGTACTGCATGACGATTCCTTCCCTGGTATCCGGCATCAATTCCCTACCGTTCTTCCCTGAAATACGGAAGTCCCAGGCTCTGGGGCGGCTGGTATTCTCTCTTCTTTCTCAGGCTGGTTATAACCAGGACCACAATGGTGACCACGTAGGGAAGGGCTTTGAATATCTCCTGGGCGCCCCTGTCCAGGCCAGGTATATACAGATAAAGGATGTACAGACCGCCAAACAGGATAGAACCCCAGATGGCATTGACCGGTTTCCACAGGGCGAAGATGACCAGGGCGATTGCAAGCCAGCCTCTGTCGCCGAATCCGTTGTTGGTCCAGGTACCGCCGGAGTATTCCATGACAAAGTATAATCCGCCCAGGCCGCTGATGCCTCCTCCCAGGCAGGTGGCCAGATACTTGTAGGCCGTTACATTGATGCCGGCCGCATCTGCCGTGGCCGGACTCTCGCCCACAGCCCTCAGGTTCAGTCCACGTCTGGTCTTAGCCAGGAAAAACGCCAATGCCAGGGCCAGGGCCACTGCCAGATAGGTCAGAAATCCGTAGGAGAAAAAAATCTGTCCGATGACGCCAAACTTGGACAGTCCGGGAATAGGAGTCTTATAGGCAGCGCCTGTCACTGCCACGGAAATCTGTCCCACTCCCCCTGCCAGCTTTGCCAGGGAACCGCCGAAGAAGTTGCCGAAGCCAACCCCAAAGGTGGTAAGGGCAAGACCTGTCACGTTCTGGTTGGCCCGCAGCGTGATGGTCAGTACACTGTATACCAGTCCTCCCAGGGCAGCGCACACAAAGGCGCACACAAAGGAAATCAGAAGCCCCACCAGACCGTTTGGATTGGCTGTCCCGTTTTCATACAGGAAAGCCCCGATCAGTCCGGCAATGCCGCCCATATACATCATGCCGGGAATACCCAGATTCAGGTTGCCTGATTTCTCCGTCATGATTTCTCCCAGGGCTCCGTACAGGATGCCGATACCCTGGCCGATTGCTTTCTGAATAAATATAACTAAAAAACCCATATTTCAGCCTCCTTATGACAATTTTGCCCCTGCTTCTTTCCGTTTGCTGCGGATTCCCACCTTGTAGTTGATGAAGAATTCACAGCCCAGGATGAAGAAGAGGATGATGCCTGTTATTACATCAGAGGCATTTTCATTCAGGTTAAACTGGGAGGCAATCTGCCCGGCTCCCTTTTGCATGAATACCAGGAAAAACGACACCAGGACCATGGCAAATGCGTTGAACTTGCTGAGCCAGGATACGATGATGGCCGTGAATCCCCTGCCGCCCGCTGTGCTGGTGGAAATGGTATGGCTGGCGCCGCTGACTATGATGAAGCCTGCAATGCCGCAGATGGCGCCGGACAGGGCCATGGTGCGGATAATTACCTTCTTCACATTGATTCCGGCGTACCTGGCCGTATTTTCGCTCTCTCCCACTACCGCAATCTCATATCCCTGCTTGCTGTACTTCAGGTAGATGAAGATGGCCAGGGTCAGCGCCAGCACGATTACCAGGTTCCAGCCGTACTCCAGGCCGAACAGCTTTGGAAGCCATCCCCCCTTTGTGGAGGAGTTGATGGTTCCCACGGAGTTGGATCCCTTTGGATTCTCCCAGAAAATGATGCAGTATGTGATGACCTGCATGGCCACATAGTTCATCATCAGTGTAAACAGTGTCTCGTTGGTGTTCCAGTATGCCTTAAAAAATGCCGGGATGGCTGCCCAGACCATGGCTGACAGGGCGCTTCCCAAAAGCATCAGCGGAAACAGAACCAGGGGAGGCAGTGAATTGCCCAGGTAAATCATCATGGCCGCGGATGTGACGCCGCCAATCAGAACCTGCCCCTCTGCTCCGATGTTCCAGAACCGCATCTTGAATGCAGGCGTGATGCCGATTGCTATACAGAGTAGCACCAGAGTATCGCGAATGGTCATCCAGGTACGCCTTTTGGTACCCACTGCCCCGTCAAAGATTCCTTTATAAACCTCCAGGGGATTAAGCCCTGTCAGGGCATAGATGACCCCTGCACAGACCACCAGCGATAAGAGAACCGCTCCCAGCCTGATGGCCCAGGCCTTCCACATATCAATCTCATCCCTCTTGGATATATGCATCAGAGGTTCCTTGTTGGACACTGCCGTCATCTCCTTACTCACTTAATCCACCTCCTGTCCTGGTCATCATCAGCCCCACCTGTTCCTTGGTCGCTGTCCTGCCGTCCACAACACCGTTTACCTGTCCCGCGCACAGCACCAGGATACGGTCGCACAGCTCCAGAAGCACATCCAGGTCCTCGCCCACGCAGATAACGGCCGCTCCCTGTTTCTTCTGCTCATTGAGGAGATGATAGATGGTGTAGGATGAGTTGATATCCAGTCCGCGGACCGGATAGGCCACCATAAGCACCTTGGGATTGGAAGAAATCTCCCTTCCCACCAGCACCTTCTGGACATTTCCCCCTGACAGCTTGCGCACCGGAGTGGCGACGCCGGGGGTTACGATTTCCAGCTCCTCTATGATCTGCTCCGCCAGGTTTTTTGGCGTCTTTCTGTCCGTAAAGAAGGAACGTCCCCTGCGGTATCCCCTGAGCATCATATTGTCCGTCATGTCCATTGCTCCTACCAGTCCCATGCCCAGACGGTCCTCCGGCACAAAGGAAAGCTTTATCCCCAGCTTATTAATGGCTGAGGCGCTCATGCCGGACAGCTGCTTTTCGCCTCCCTCCGGCGGATAATAGGTGATGGTTCCGCCCGTCATGGGTTCCAGTCCGGCAATGGACTCCAAAAGCTCCCTCTGGCCGCTTCCCGCGATACCGGCAATCCCCAGTATCTCCCCGCTGTAAGCAGTAAAGGAGGCATGGTCCAGGGTGGTCACTCCCTCCTTGTCCACGCAGGTGACGCCCTCCACCACCAGGCGGCGCTCCGGGTTCACAGGATCCGGGCGCTCGATGTTCAGGCTTACCTTCTTGCCCACCATCATCTCGGTCAGGGATTCCTCGGTGGCGTCTGCCGTATATACCGTACCGATATACTGGCCCTTGCGCAGTACGGACACCCGGTCTGACAGCGCCAGAACCTCATGGAGCTTATGGGTGATGATAATAATGGAATGGCCTGCCTCACGCATGTTGCGCAGCACTGCAAACAGCTTGTCTGTCTCCTGGGGTGTGAGGACGGCTGTGGGCTCGTCCAGAATCAGGATATCCACCCCGCGGTACAGAAGCTTTACGATCTCCACGGTCTGCTTCTGGGATACGGACATGGTGTATATCTTCTGGTCCGGATCCAGCTCAAACCCGTATTTGGCTGTCAGCTCATTGATTTTGGCGGACACAGCCTTCATGTCCAGCACTTCTCTTCCTGACAGTCCCAGGATAATGTTCTCAGCCGCTGTCAGAACATCCACCAGCTTGAAATGCTGGTGAATCATGCCGATACCCAGAGCAAAGGAGTCCTTAGGCGAACGAATGGTAACCTCCTTTCCGTTTACGAATATCTGCCCTTCATCCGGGTAGTAGATACCGGAAATCATGTTCATAAGGGTGGTCTTTCCGCTTCCGTTCTCACCCAGGACGGACAGGATTTCCCCCCTTTTTACAGACAGGCATACCTTGTCGTTGGCAGTTACCTTGCCGAACCGTTTTGTGATATTTTTCAGTTCAATTGCGTATTCTTCGCTCACCCGGCCAACCTCCGTTCTTTGTATTTAGCCTTGTTGCATTGTCTCGTGGAAAAAAGCGGAGCCAGATATGAATGGCTCCGCTTTTACAGCCTTTAATTTCCAGCGGGAAATTATAGCATCTGCTATCTTAGTTGTCAATTGTGGTGATACCGTCAATCAGGATGTCAAAGGCAGGTGCGGAACCAAACTCTGACTCATGGAAATATCCGTCGGAGATATATTCGATGTCGCTGCCGTCCTTCTTATATGTATCCAGTGTCTCGCCGCCAACGGTCCATGTGGAGGTGTCGAATACATGAAGCTCACCGGATGCCAGCTTGGCCTCTACCTCATCCACCTTCTCCTTTGTTCCGGGTGCCACAGCCGCCTCGTTCAGCTCTGTAATCAGCACAGCGCCGTCAGAGAAGCCCTTGCACCAGTCAACCGGAATCTCGGTTCCGTCAATGACATGCTGTACAGCCTCAGTCACATATGCAGCCCAGTTATTGGAAGCAGATGTAAGAGCCTGTTTTGGAGCAGTGGCAATCATGGAAATGTTGTAGCCCACGCATGGAACGCCTGCTGCCTCACATGCGGTAGGAGCGCCGGTGGTATCTGCATGCTGGCTGATCAGAACACATCCGTCGGAAATCAGGGCGTCAGCCGCTTCCTTCTCCAGGTCAAAGCTTGCCCAGCTGTTGGTGTACTTCACTTCCATGGTGGCGTCCGGGCATACGGAACGCACGCCTAAGAAGAAGGAGGTGTATCCGCTGATAACCTCAGCATATGGATAAGCGCCCACATAACCAATCTTGCATGCATCCGCCTTCACGGTTCCGTCCTCTATCATCTGGTTCAGCTTCAGTCCGGCCACAACACCGGATACATAACGTGACTCGTAGATGGATGTGAAATAGTTGTGCATGTTGCTCAGGCCGCTGGAAGCTGCCTGGAAGCCGGTTGCATGACAGAACTGGACATCCGGATACTCCTTTGCCGCCTCAATCACATAGGACTCATGTCCAAAGCTGTTTGCAAATATAATCTGGCATCCCTGGTCCGCAAGGTCCATGGCCGCATCCTTTGCAGTCTCATCCTCCGGGATGTTCCACTTAACGATAATCTGGTCATCGTTCAGGCCCAGTTTTTCCTTCATCTCCATGGCGCCGTTGTAATGAGCGGCTGTGTAGCCCTCGTTCTCATCGCCTATGTAGACAAAGCCAATCTTTAAATCTTCCTTGGCAATGCCGCCTGCGGCCGGTGCTTCTGAAGCCTCGGTCTCCTTGGTCTCTGCATCCTCTGCCGCCGCAGTTGTCTCAGCCTCAGCTGTTGTGGCTGCGTCTGCTGCAGTCGTCTTTGCTGTGTCAGATCCGCCGCAGGCTGCCAGTGATACTGCCATCACGCCTGCCATGGCCATGCTTGCTAACTTTTTTAATTTCATAATACTCTCCTCCATGAAGTGTAAGTTTGCAGAACCCGATTAAAATACGTCAGGTACTGGCTGCTCCATTACACCTGACGTTCCATCGTTGTCCTACCCATTAAAAAGTAACACAAATACCAGTTAAGTATATCTACTTTTTTCCCTATTGTCAATATTAACCAGGGAAATCGACCCATTTTTACACAATAAGACAGGATTGCTTTTATTTATCAGCAATCCTGCCTTTCATTCTTAAGCCATGCTTATAATTTAGTTTCTTTCAGCTGCATTTTCATAAAATACTTCGCACATAACACCTGCACCGATGCGGAACCCATCTGTAAAACACTGGGTCTTCTCAATAAAGGTTAGCTCCAGATAATGTTCCATCAGAAGGTCGAATTCCTCCTTCATGTCCCTGTCCAGCTTGTCGGTAAACCGGTTGAAGTCGTCCATGGACTGCCTGGTCAGTGCATCGTATTCCGCGTTGCCGCGTATGGTATTTTCCGCCGGGCATAAGTCCCCCCTGTACAACTGCTGCAAAATCTTTCCCATACCTTTTTCCTGCCTTTCTTTTGTCAAATTATTTTCACAGAAAGGCGGGGGCCGTCACGCCGCATTCTCCATCCGCTCTCAACTCATTCTCTCATCAACCAATCATCTTCTCTCATCATCTATAAAGGATATACGCAGCGCAGGGCTATGGCTCCCCCACCTGTCTATATATCCAGAATAGCACAGCCCGTGGTCAAATGCAACTAAACATATCCTATTCTCCCCGGACCTGCTCTTCTTCTCCACGGTTGAAGATTTCCATGAATTCGTCTCCTGTGATGGTCTCCTTTTCCAGCAGATAGGCGGCTATCTCATGGAGCCTGCCTTCATTTTCCCTGAGAATGGAAAGAGCCTTCCTATGCTGCTCCTTCACAATGGACACCACCTGTTCATCTATGCGCTTTGCCGTGTCCGGAGCGCAAATCAGGGATGTGTCTCCTCCCAGATACTGGTTGTTCACGGTTTCCATGGCCACCATGTCAAACTCATCGGTCATGCCGAACCGGGTCACCATGGAACGGGCAATCTTGGTAGCCTGCTCAATGTCGTTGGACGCGCCTGTGGTAATGGAATGGAAAATCAGCTCCTCCGCCGCCCGGCCGCCTGTAAAGGTGGCAATCTTATCCAGTGCCTCCTCCCGGCTCATAAGGTAGCGCTCTCCCTGTTCCACCTGCATGGTATATCCCAATGCCCCCGATGTTCTGGGGATAATGGTAATCTTCTGAACCGGAGCGCTGTGGCTCTGGCAGGCAGCCACCAGAGCATGGCCCACCTCATGATACGCCACGATTCTGCGCTCCTTCTGGGAAATAACCGCATTTTTCTTCTGGTATCCGGCAATGACCGTCTCCACGCTTTCCTCCAGGTCGGCCTGCACCACGGCGCTGCGGCCCATACGCACTGCCCTCAGGGCTGCCTCGTTGATGATATTGGCCAGCTCCGCGCCGCTGGCGCCTGCCGTGGCCCTGGCAATGGCATTGTAATCCACGTCATCCGACATCTTCACGTTTTGTCCGTGAACCTTTAAGATAGCCTCACGTCCCTTTAAGTCAGGCAGCTCCACCGGCACTCTGCGGTCAAAGCGGCCGGGACGCAGCAGGGCCTTGTCCAGGGACTCCGGACGGTTGGTGGCAGCCAGGATGACTACGCCCTTCTTTCCGTCGAAACCATCCATCTCCGTCAGCAGCTGGTTCAGGGTCTGCTCACGCTCATCGTTTCCGCTCATGCCTCCGCCGTCGCGCTTCTTGCCGATGGTGTCAATCTCATCAATAAATACAATACACGGCGCCTTATCATTGGCCTGCTTAAACAGATCCCTGACCTTGGCAGCGCCCATCCCCACAAACATCTCCACAAATTCAGAACCGGATATGGAGAAGAAGGGGACGTGGGCTTCTCCTGCCACCGCCCTTGCAAGAAGCGTCTTGCCGGTTCCGGGAGGGCCCACCAGCAGCGCTCCCTTTGGAAGATTTGCTCCTATATCCGCATACTTCTGCGGATTGTGAAGGAAATCCACGATTTCCTTTAAGGCATCCTTGGCCTCCTCCTCACCTGCCACATCGGCAAAGGTGATTCCCGTCTCATTCTCTGCGTATATCTTTGCATTGGACTTTCCGAAGGTCATGGCATTGCTGCCGCCCATGCGCTTGGAAAGCATGCGCCCCATAATATTTCCAATGACCACAAACATGAGAATGGGTGCAACCCAGGACATCAGAAAGCTTAAGAGCGGAGAAGCCTTTGTCTGGATTTCTCCTGTAAAATTCTCCACATCCGCATTCTGCAGCCGCTTAACCAGGTCGTCTCCCGGAATCGGTCCTGTCTTATAGCTGACATTCCACTGCTTCTGGTCCTTTTTCGTAAACTGAATCTGTGATTCCCCGTTGCTGACGTACACATCCTTTACATTACCGGCGTCCAGTTCCTTCAGGAACTCGCTGTACGGCACTTCCACGGAATGCTCCATCATGGGAAATACAAGGGCATTTAACACCATCACTGCCAATATGACCAGGAAATAATAGTAAATGAACGGCTTTTTAGGCGTGCCGCTTTTTAAGTTTCTCTTTCCGCTGTCTTCATTCGCACCCATACCAGGTCTCCTTTTCTTAATTCATACTCATAGGCCGGGATACACGCAGCCTGATTCCAGCTGCATCCGCTTCCCGCTGTTCACCATGTAAGATAATACCATTTGCAACTTTTGTCAATGGTTGATTGTAAGTTTTTATTTACTTTTAATATTTATTGACTTTTTACACCAGATATGATAAAACGATTACAGAATAGAGCGAGGAGGTAATCGGCATGAACCGTGAACCAGCAGACAGCAGACATGTGGGGGAACATTTCATGGAATTTGCCATTGATTTTTTTAATCTGGCAAAGAACAGCTACCACCAGCAGAACCAGATACGGGCGAATTCCGCTGCTTTCCAGGTCCTGATGCAGTTAAACCAGCCAGACAGACAGGCGCCCACCATGTCGGAGATGGCCCTGCAGCTGGGCATTACCAAACAGCAGCTGACAAAGCTTATCAATGATCTGGAAGAAAAGAACCTGGTCCGCAGACAGCACAGCTCCAGGAACCGGCGCCATGTATATCTGATGATTACACCGGAAGGCGCATCCATCATGAAGCAGCTGAGGGAAGCTATGCTGGAGTGCACGGTGTCCCGACTTTCCTCGTATAATCAGGAGGAACTGGCGGAGCTGGACGACTGCCTGATACGTTTAAGCACCCTGTTGGAGAAATTCGCTGCTGCGGAGGATATAGCATCCTGCGGGGATTTTCCTGAGTTGTAGGGAATGGGGAGAGGTACGCGGACGCGTGTGGTGATTCGCGTCCGTGAGAGACGGGAATGCGGGGCAAAAGATGGCCGTTTCCGCAGTGGGAGAGACTAAGGCGCAAGGGACAGGAAAACCCGGGGACCGCAAAAATTACGCCGGACTCCTGATGAGTCCGGCTCCATGTTTGCTTTGCTTCGGGCGTTGAGCGCCCTGCGCAACCCCGGCTTTTCCTGTCCCTTCCGCCTAAGTCTCTCCGAACTGCTCCAAAGCCACCTCCTGCCCCGCGTTCCCGCCTCTCACCCACTGCATTCTTCCTGCGTCCGCTGTGTATTCCCCGCAGCGAAAAAAATAATATCCCCGCTAATGATATTGGACAATTGGCGGACTTTTTGCCCGCTTAGATTGTATCCTTTATAATTAATCCTAAACTAAAAGGCCGCATATCAAGATGATATCAAGATAATGCGGTCCTCTTTATAAATGGTATGCCATCTACCCAGGCATGCCATTTTTCTTCTGATTTGGATATAAACAATGGAGGAGCAATGATACGCAGCGGGCCCTGCGGTTAGATCCGCAGGCTTGGTTCTGGCGTGGATAGCAGGTGCTGCATGGTGCATCCTCACCCCTCTTTACAATACCTTACTTAAGAAGGACTTCAGACGCTCATTTTTAGGGTTGGAGAAGAATTCCTCCGGTGCGGCTTCCTCCA
>OKHM01000514.1_pt1 | contig 11867 bp, 10 predicted proteins | sample 1612121 | NCBI WGS metagenome assembly OKHM01 (sample SAMN04436777, study PRJEB24849) | human gut metagenome | biome: human gut; feature: NICU; material: stool | host: Homo sapiens | place: USA: Saint Louis, MO | collected 2011-03-27
GAAGGACAGCTGCTCTGCTGTCTCCTTCAAAGCCCCGTCCCTGCCAAGTATGAGCTGGAAGCCAGCCAGCCCAGCCTCTGCTGCCCTGCCGAATATCTTATCCGCTGTCTTTATATCCTTCACAAGGGTAAAATGGGTTTTTATATCAGGCGCGGCTGCTTCCTGGGCAGCGGTTTTATCAAAACGGGCCAGGATGGACTTGAATTCCAGACGCTTCATATACTGGTAAGCCTCCGGGGTATACAGGTCCTCAATCCGGGCGTCCTCATAATTAAATTCCACAGGACAGTCCGTACAGATGGCCGCCAGCTTCCTGCTCATCTGAGCCATGTCATAATGCTCCTCCAGAGCCTTCTTAGCCCTGGGGGGCCTAATCTCCTCCAGATGGGCATAGGCGTTCTCTATGGATTTGTACTGGGCGATGATGCTGGTTGCTGTCTTTTCCCCGATGGAAGGCACCCCCGGTATATTGTCGGAGGCATCCCCCATAAGGGCCTTCACATCAATGAATTCCTCCGGCGTCACCTGATACTCCCGCAGCACATCCTCCGGGAAATAGTCCTTGATCTCGGTCACCCCCCTGCTGGTCCTGGGAATCCGTATCTTGATATGCTCATCAGCCAGCTGCAGAAGGTCCCTGTCACCCGATACCACGGATACCTGGATACCCTGGGCCTGACACCGCTTTGCCACGGTTCCCAGTATATCATCCGCCTCAAACCCCTTAAGGGTCATGATAGGAATTCCCATGGCCTTCAGCACATCCTTCATCACAGGAACCTGCTCATGAAGCTCCTGGGGCATGGGCTTTCTCGTCCCCTTATAGGCGTCATACATCTCATGCCGGAAGGTAGGTTCCTTTAAATCAAAAGCAACGGCTGCGTGGTCCGCTTTTTCCTCCTCCAATATCTTCAGCATGATATTTAAAAAACCGTACACTGCGTTGGTATGCAGACCCTCCGAATTCGTAAGGTCCGGTACCCCGTAAAATGCCCGGTTCATAATACTGTGTCCATCAATCAAAACCAATTTGTCCATTAATATGAGTTCCTTTCTGTCTCTGTCACCACATCCTGAACTGAAGCACCAGCACGGCCAGCACGGCCCAGAAGCACAGAGTGTTCACCGCATAGCGGGCTGTTTCCAGGATTCCCAGGGTGTGCACCCTCTGCCGGGACAGCTCCAGAGCTGTCTCAAGGGCTCCCTTGATGTTATAGGTGCCTGTTTCCTGGTCCAGCTGGCGGATACCCACGTCCACTGTGAAGTAAATCTCCAGCTCTTCCCGGCATTCCTCGCAGGTCTCGATGTGTTTTAAGAATTCTTTCAGTTCCTCGTCCGTAATGCTGCCGTTGATATACGGCATCACCAGACGCTCCGCTTCCCTGCAGGTCACAGCCAGCACCTCCTGTCTATCATTTTAATCCAATTCTTCTTACATCATACAATAAATCAGCTTACTTTTCAATGAAAGATTAGGACTCCCATCCCCCCATCCTCCGGTTCCGGACAGACTACCCCTTCCTGTATTCCCTGGGAGATACGCCTGTCAGCCGCCGGAACACATCCCCGAAATAATTGCCGTCCGAGAACCCGCAGGCCATGGCCACACCGGTCACAGAAAGGTCTGTATTGCGCAGCATATCAGATGCTTTCTGCACGCGGATGTAGTTCAGATACTCCTTGAAGCAAAGGCCGGTGGAGCTTTTGAATTTCTTAGAAAAGTAGGTGGGGCTCATATTGGCAAATGCAGCCACCTGCCCCAGCGTCACCCCTTCCTGGTAATGCTGGTTCATGTATCTGGCCGCACGCACCATGGCCTCCTCTGCCTCCTCCAGCGCGTGTCCTTCCCTCCGGGCCTCCTGGCAGCGGCCCAATACCACCAGAATCTGGTGCAGGAGGCTGCAAAGCTGTATCTGGCAGTAGCTGTCGCCCTGCTTTTCCTCATCCTGCATCTGAGCCAGCAGTTCCTCTATCTTAGGGCGGAATTCTGAAGGAATGGTGCGTTTGGGCTGTGAAAAGATATGGCCAAAGGCCTCCCTCCCGCAAAGGCTTAAAAAGGAGGTGACCGTGTCCCTGGAGAAATAGATGCCGAAGCGCTCAGCCTCCCAGCTTGGCTCATACAGGGCCTTGTGGACCTCAAGAGGCGGAATGATGGTCATGTCACCCGGTTCCAGGTAATAGATGTCCTGGTTGATGAACATTTTACACTTTCCTGATAACAGATAATAAATCTCATAGTAAGAATGATAATGAGGCCGCTTCATCACAAAGCTGGAGGACCTTCTGAGACGGCTGACCTGAACGCTTTTATCCTTTAGAATCATGGTATTGCTCATATGCGGTCTTTCTCCTTCCATTTCTCTTTCATAGCCGGACCGTTATGGCAAAAAAACTGTAATTTTTAGAAAAAATCCCATAAAATCCGTATTATTCCATCTGTTTTTGTTATACCATAAAGCCAACCAAAGGTAAACAAGGAATCAGACAAGGAAATGGAGGAATGACCATGGCTGAAATGACCATGATATCCATGGCTGTAATGGCTGCCACACAAAAAAGCCGCTCCTTTTTGGAAGCAGCAGCCGGGCGTAAGGACCTGTATCTGGAGGAAGGCCTTCTGGAAGAAGGAACTTTGGAGATAGGAACTCTGGGGATAGGCACTCTGGAGAAAGCAGACGTCATATATCTTCCGGATTACAGCAGTCTGGATTTCCGGCAGGTGCGTAAACTTCTGAAGGCAGGAAAACACGTTCTGTTCGGAACCATGGGAGCTGCGGATGCCGGCAGCCTGAAGGCGCTGGCACAGACAGCCGATGAACATGGCGCAGTGCTGTTGGATCACATCCACCTTGCATTTAATCCATGTATGGCATCATTAAAGACAGCGCTGACATGCCTGGGGCCCATTAGGCGGATTCGTCTCCATTCCTGTGAGTATGCCTTCTGCTGTGAGGGGTTACGCATTTCTCCTGTCCGTCCCCCCGCCTGCGTTCCGCCGGGAGGCGCATTGTTTCAGAGGGGCGCCGACTGTCTCTATCCCCTTGTGCATCTCTTCGGCATACCGGAACAGATGGATGCCCAGATGGTGCTCACGGAACATGGAATGGACGCAGCCGGCACTGTCAGGGGATATCTGGGCACCGCCCGAGTGGAGATAGTCTATTCCAAAATATCAGGAAGCCATGTACCAAGCCTGATTGAGGGAGAAAGGGGAAGCCTGTTAATCCCTGATTTACAGAATTTAAAGGAAGTGACATATAAAAACCAGTCCGGAGATAAAGAACAGCTGGTTTCCTTTTCCGATGAAGCCTGCCGCGCCAGGGAACTGGACCACTGCATGGCGTTCATAAAGGGAAAATGCAGCTGGCAGCGTCAGCTTGCATCCTCCATACAGACGCTTCAGATGATGGATGAAATCAGGGGACATCGGAATTTGTCTGCGGAATATACCGTTTCCTCCCATGGCACCTATGCCTCCGCCATTTAAACAAGCCTCCGCCTTTGTCTGTCAGAAAAAGGCCGGACGCAAAAGACCCACACAGAATCACTTCTGCATGGGTCTTTTTTTGTCTCATGTGCCGTCAATCTGACACGTATAGATGCCGGCAGCGGGACTTGAACCCGCACGCGGTTACCCGCAACAGATTTTGAGTCTGCATCGTCTGCCATTCCGACACGCCGGCTTACAACGCTGATTATTTTATCACAGGATACATATTTTGGCAAGTGTTTTTTCAAAACCTTTGCCATTTTTCCATTCCGGTACTATAATAAAGCAGATAATGAAATAAAGAAATAGAATAACAGAAAAGGCAGGGTACTCTTTCATGGCTGTGAACTACTTCAAAAAAATCGGGGCGCGCCGGCTGCTCATCATGATTATGGGAAATGTATTTCTTGGAATGGGAATCAGTATATTCAAGCTGTCCGGCCTGGGCAACGACCCTTTCAGCGGTATGGTCATGGCCCTGGCCAATATACTGGGCTTCAGCTACGCCTCTTTTTTGCTGGTCATTAACGGCGGACTCTTTATCTTTGAACTGGCCGCAGGCCGCAGACTCATAGGAATCGGCACCCTGGTAAATGCATTTCTTCTGGGATATATCGTCACCTTTTTTAATGGTTTATGGCCCCTGCTGTTTCCTGTGCCGGACCCCATGCTCCTGCGCGTGGTCACCGTGCTTGTCGGCGTCATTGTCACCAGTTTCGGCGTGTCCCTGTACCAGACCCCCAATGCAGGGGTTGCGCCTTATGACAGTATTTCCCTGATTACTGCAAAGAGCCGCCCTCTTATCCCCTACTTCTGGCACCGGATAGCCACGGATGCAGTTTGCGCCGTCATATGCTTCCTGGCAGGAGGAATCATTGGCCTGGGCACCCTGGTGTCAGCCTTCGGCCTGGGCCCCATTGTCCATTTCTTCAATGTCCAAGTGGCCGGACGGCTGGTAAAAGACTGTTAAGGCAGGTATCTGCCCGCCCAAAACAGTCCCTCCGGCCCTTCCCTTACCTGATTGCCTGCTGGCCGCTGGCCTTATATATTTCATACCATTCATAGTGCTCCAGACGGATGTCCAGGGCCTTAATGGCCGTATCCAGCCTGTCCAGCCTGTTGCTTCCTGAAATAGGAACTGCCCCTGCCGGATGATACATAATCCATGCGTATATGATGGCAGACGGGTCTGCGTCATGCTTCTCGGCAATCCTTTTTATGGTTTTCATAGCCGCAGCGCACAGGCTGTCGTTGGGATCAAACATTCTCCCCCCTGCCAGAGGCGACCATATCATGGGATGGATTCCGGACGCAGTCAGGTCATCCATCATTCCGGAATTAAAATGTTCAAAGCACACAGGGTTCCACTCAATCTGGTTCGTTACCAGCTGTCCGTTGACAGCTCTGTTAAGACCGTTGAATTTATGAGGGTCAAAGTTGGAGACGCCCATTTCCCCTATTTTTCCTTCCTTCTTAAGCTCTGTCAGTGCCTTTGCAGTTGATTCAAAATCAATGCAGGGATCCTCACGGTGAATCAGATACAGGTCCAGATGGTCTGTATGAAGCCGCTTCAGGCTCTCCTCACAGGACTGTTTTACCCTGTCGTATCCAAATCCGCCCTCTTTGAAAATACCGGTTTTCGATACCAGCTGGATTTTGTTTCGAATGGCGCGATCCTGTTCAAAGGCCTGCCCCATCAGCGTCTCACAGAGCGTGCCTCCGTAGATTTCCGCCGTGTCAAAGGTGGTGACTCCCCTATCAATACATTCATTCATGAATCGGGCCAGTTCTTCTGCAGACCATTTCCAGCTGTCCAGCCTCCAGAATCCCTGAACCACGGCTGACAATGACAGCCCTTCCGACAATTTAACTTTTTTCACGTTAATCCTCCTTAATTAAGAATTTTTTCTCATATCCAGGGCCACTGCACTGCATATGATAAGTCCCTTTACAATCAGCTGCCAGTTGGAATTAACTCCTATGTAGGCAAGTCCATAGCTGATAAAAGTAAATATCAGCACACCGATGATGACGCCGGATACCTTTCCCACTCCTCCGCTCAGAGATACGCCTCCCACCACACAGGAGGATATGGCATCAAATTCATACGCGTTTCCATAAGCCGAGTTGGCGCCTCCGGTCCTGGCCACTTCCAGGATACCTGCCAGCCCTACAAACATGGATTCGATGATAAATACAGTGATGATCACCTTGCTGACATTTATACCGGATACCTTGGCCGCTTCCGGATTGCCGCCCACGATATAAATGTTCTTCCCAAACACAGTCTTGTTGAGCAGAAACCAAACGCCGACAATGGCAATGACGGCGATGACCACTAAAAAGGAAATCTGGCCAAATACCTTAAAGCTGCTGAGCACAGTCAAGTCATTCCTTATGCCTCCGATGGGCTGGGAATTGTTCGGCTTCTTTGCAAAGTACAGACAGTTAATGCCGTAGACAATGGTGCTCATGCCGAATGTGGCGATAAAAGGCGCCATCTTTAGCTTTGCAATCATAAAGCCGTTGACAGCTCCTATCACAGCAACCAGAGCCAGGGTCATGATGACGGGAATGATAATGGGAAGTTCAGGCAGGCCAGGCCAGAACTTGTTGGAATAGTCCGCCATCTGGGACAGGGATGCCACCATAACGGCTGCCAGGCCCACCTGACGGCCGCCGGAAAGGTCTGTTCCTCCTAAGAGCAGAGCGAACATCAGCCCCAATGCACATATCATTTTAACGGCAGACTGGGTCAGTATGTCTGTCAATACTCTTATTTGCAGAAAAGAAGGTTCGATTATGATAATTCCTATAATCATGAATACCAGCACGATGATAAGAGCTTTATCCATCATGATATTCTTTATGTCTTTTGCTGTCAACTCCTTTATTTTCATACTGACACTCCTTCTTTCGTTTTATCTTCAAATTGGGTGGCGTACTTCATCACCTCAACCTGGGTAGCCTCCGTTTTGCCAAGGATACCTGTCTGCTTTCCGGCGCACATAATCATGATACGATCCGACATTCCCAACAACTCCGGCGTCTCAGAGGAAACCATAATGATCGCCTTTCCCTTTTTCACTAAATCCTGCATGATTCGGTATATCTCATATTTAGCGCCCACATCCACTCCCCTGGTGGGTTCGTCCAGCATAATGACATCACAGTTTGCCAGCAGCCATCTGCCAATCAGCACCTTCTGCTGATTCCCTCCCGACAGGTTCTTGATAAGCGTTTTTGTCCCGGCCATGCGGACATCCAAATCCGTGCACACCTTGTCAACGCTGGGGGACAGTTTTTTCGTATGGATGTATCCGAAAACATTGCCTGTCAGTTTCTTATAGGCAACCGTCAGGGCGTTGTCCCAGACTGACAGCATGGGAATGATTCCCGTTGCCCTGCGCTCTTCTGTCAGAAGGGCGAAGCCGTTGCGTATGGCATCCTGGGGTGAATGGTTGACCACTGTTTTTCCATTGACAGTCAGTTCCCCGCTTACAATTCTTCGCAGGCCGAATATGGCTTCTATGAGCTCTGTCCTCTGTGCCCCCACCAGTCCGCCTATGCCCAGTATCTCCCCCTTATGAAGGTCGAAGGACACGTTTTTAAAGGATCGCGGGTCTGCACTGGTAAAGTTCTTTACCTGCAGCATCACCTCATCTGTTCTTGCGTCCTCGCACAAAGGAAATCGCTCGTTCATCTTTCTTCCCACCATTTGGCCTATCAGCTGGTCTATGGTAATGTCCTTTATATCCCATGTGCCTATGTACTGGCCATCCCGCATCACTGTTATCTCGTCCGCTATCTCAAATATCTCCTCCAGCTTGTGGGATATATAGATAATAGAGCGCCCTTCCTTTCTAAGCTTGTCAATGATTTTAAAAAGATGCTGTGTCTCTGCCACAGTCAGTGAGGAGGTCGGCTCATCCATAATGATAATTTTTGCATTATATGAGACAGCCTTTGCTATCTCAATTGCCTGCATCTGTGAAACGGAGAGGTTCTTTGCAAAGGTTGTCACGTCTATATCAAAATCCAAATCCCGAAGCAGGTTCCTGGTCTTTTCCATCATCTGGTTTTCATCCACCACAATGCCTTTTGTCTGGAACCTGCCCGCCCATATATTGTCCACCACATTCCTGTAAGGAACCGGATTCAGCTCCTGGTGAATCATGGAAATGCCGTTTTTCAGCGCATCATTGGGATCTTTGATATCCATGACCCGGCCATCAATCTCAATGGTACCGCTGTCCGGATGATACAGGCCGAACAGACACTTCATCAAAGTGGATTTGCCGGCCCCGTTCTCGCCGATTAATGCATGTACACTTCCAGGCTTCACCGCAAGCTTAATATTGTCAAGGGCTTTTACTCCGGGGAAGGATTTAGACATATTTGCTATCTTCAGTCTGTATTCTTCCATCTGCATCCTCCAGATTCCTTATTCGGATTGGGCCACTGCCAGCATGTCCTCCAGGGTTGCGCTTAAATTGCTTTCATCAACAATCACATACGGTACCCATACATATTTTCCGTCAACCGTACAGTTCACGCCTACCACGTCCTCTGTGATTTCCGTTCCTGCATGTACTGCCTTTATCACATTGATGATGGCGTCAGACTGGCTCTTCCTGTCATTCAGCACAGTGCCCAGAAGGGAACCTGCCTTCATTGCCTCCAGGGCGTCGATATTAGCATCAATTCCCACGATGGGAACAAACTTCTCAGCATCCCCTGAGTTATAGCCATTGTTGATGCAGGCCTGCACCGCGCCCATAGCCATGGAGTCGTTGTTGCAGAGGACACCTTCAATCCCGTCGATTCCGTAAGCGGTAATCCACGCATTCATTTTATCCAGTGCCTGGGCCTGGTCCCAGTTGGCGGTATCGCAGGCAAGAATCTCATATTCGATTCCGTTCTTTTCCAGGGTCTCTTTATACGCATCTGTGCGAAGTGTCACATCCTGCTGGCCGATTTCTCCCTGAAGAATGACCAGAGAAAGTTTTCCGTCCCCGTTTTTATCTGCAATATCTTTATTGTCATTCCAGTAGTTAATCAGTGCCTGGGCGCACATTTCGCCTGACTGTTTGGCCTGGGCGCCTACATACCAGATGTTTTCGTAGCGGTTCATGGTATCTTCCATCGGCTCCATATTAAAGAATACAGCCGGCACGCCGTCAGCATCGCATTTCTTCATCATGTTCTCAATGCTCTCCCTGTCAGGCGCGCATATGGCAACCACATCCGTCTTTTTGCTCAGGGCCACCTCTAATTTGGAATTGGCCGTGGATACGTCATTTGCCGCGTCCTGCATATCCAGGGTGATACCGCCCGACTTTTCAGCCTCGTTCTGCATAATGATGCGGAATCCGCTCTGGAACTGGTCGTCAAAGGCCCTCCAGATAACAGTGGCCTTCATCTCTGCCCGGGCCTCTCCCTGCTGGGCGGCACTCTCTGAATTTCCGGCTGATTCACTGCCTGCCGGAGCTGCCGGCTTTGTCTCCCCCTGACCGCCGGAGCAGGCTGTTAATGTACCCATCATCACGGCTGCTGTCAACCCACATACGAATCTGTTCATGCTTTTTTTCATAAGTCATCTTCTCCTTTTTGATATATTAATCCATCAGTGCAAATTCTCTCATCTTTCCCTTAATAAACTCCCTTGCGCAGGCCTGTGAATTGACAAACATGCCTGTATTATACTTAAAGTCCGGCTTCTGCTTCATATCCTCAAAGGAATTGGCAACCGCTATCAATACATCTGTGGCAATATTGATTTTTCTGATTCCGTTCCTGATTGCTTCCTGTACCTGCTCCTTAGGTGTTCCCGAACCGCCGTGAAGCACAATGGGAACATCCACCACATCATGTATCTTTTTAAGCCGTTCAATGTTCAGATGGGGAGCCGCCACATATACGCCGTGCTGCGTCCCGATGCTGACAGCGATACAGTCAATGCCTGTGCGCTCCACAAATTCCTTTGCCTGGTCCGGGTCTGTCTGGGCAGATTCAGGGTCGCCTTCCACCTTAAAGTTTCCTTCTTCTCCCACCAGCTTGCCTAATTCCCCTTCCACCGTGATTCCGTAGCAGTGGGCATAATCAGCCACCTTTTTGGTCAGCGCCACATTCTCCTCAAAGGGAAGGGATGAGCCATCTATCATGACGGAGGAATATCCGGCCTGTATGGCCTGTACGCATTCCTCATATGTACGGCAGTGGTCCAGATGAAGCGCAACAGGAACTTTGCAGTCAGCTGCCTTCATGGCTCTTTTAACCGTATCCACAGTCCCCTCAAAACCGCCCATCAAATCGCAGCAGTCCGTACCTGTGATAAAGATGACCGGAATATCCAACTCTGTACCTGCCTCAATTGCTGCCAATGCAGTTTCATAGGATACAGTCACATATGCGCCATAGGCAATGTTCCTCTCCTCAGCCATCTCCAAAATGTCTTTCATCGGTGATAATTTCATAAGTCTTCTTCTCCTTTTATTTTAGTTTTTTATGGTGATTGTATATGTACAACTCGTCTTCATAGGGCAGTATACCGCCCGCCGCCCCCATATGCTGGACACTGTGGGAAGCAACTGAGCCTGCGAATCCAGCACTTTCAAAAAATGACAGCCCGTTGACCAGGCCGGCCATCAGCCCGGCCATAAAGGAATCACCTGCCCCCGTGGTGTCCACGGCCCTGATCCCTCTCGGACATTCTATATACCGCTCCCTGATAAAATCTGTGGCATAGCATCCCTTTGAACCAAGCTTGATTCCAAAACAGGCAAGTCCCATGGGCTTAAAGGCGCTGCTGATGTCCGGTATCTCCCGGCATCCGGTTATGGCCGATGCTTCCTCATAGCTTGGGAAAAAAACATCTGTATAGGGCAGAACCTCCTTAAACATATCCATCCAGCAGCTGCAGACAGACCTCTGGTTAAAAGCCGCATCCATGACCGTCATCCTGCCATGTGTCTTGGCCCGCCTCAGGATTCTGGCAAGTCCGCCCTGGTTCATCCGGTTAAAGCTGCAAGCAGAACCAATGTATACAATATCCGCATTCTCAACAGCCTTCTCCGGCAGGTCACTGTCATCCACCTCGTCAAAAATCGTCACATCTGACAGGAAATGCCTCTCTCCATTTTCCTCAATCAGTGCAAAACTGGATGCCGTCGCATGGACCGGGTCTGTTACCACATGTGAAACATCCATTCCCAGCTTCCTGCATTGGTCCAGAACAAACCTTCCATTCAGGTCATCTCCCACCCGTCCCGCCATGGTGACAGGAATGCCCAGACGTGATAATGCGATAGCTGTATTGAGAGCGTCCCCGCCGCAGGCCTGTACCGGTTTTTCTATCATGGTGCAGTCCCTGCTTAAGGCATCCCGGTCCACCGGCCTTAACAAGGTATCGCACACCATCATTCCAAAACTAAGCACCACCTTTTAAACCACCCCTCCTTCATCCATATGTCCGTACATACATATAATTGCACAATGATGTATATTTGTCAAGTAGTTGTGGCAAAATTATAATAAAATGTTATTTTTTCAAATTTTCCCTTGCATTTTTCACAACATGCTTTACAATATAATTGATGTTTTGTTTGTACATACATATGTATCTAACTTGAAAGGATTTTAAATTATGACCATGTTCACCAAAGAAATAAATAAAGATGTGCCCATCCCCCTTTATTACCAGCTGAAAAATATCATCAAAACAGATATTGAGAACGGCACTTTAAAGACCGGGGATACTATTCCCACTGAAATGGAAATCATGAGCCACTACAACATAAGCCGCTTTACGGTGCGCCAGGCCATCTCCGAGCTGGTAAATGAAGGTTACCTGCTGCGGAAAACCAGCAAAGGCACCTTTGTCACAGAGCCTAATAAAAAAACAAGCTTCATCAAGTCCTTTGAACCATTCCACCAGCAAATCCAGGAGCTGGGCAAGACCCCGCATACGGAACTGTTGGACATGTCCGTCATGAAACCGGATGATCGGATCAGGGAACTTCTGCGTCTTGGTACCAATGACAAGGTTATCTCCCTGTTCAGACGGCGTTTTGCGGATGCAACGCCTGTGGTGACAATCCAGAACTATCTTCCCTACAACCTCTGTCATTTTGTGCTGAGCCATGACTTTAAGGATGTTTCACTGTACAATCTCTTCATGTCACGGCCGGAAACCTGCATTGACAATCCCCGACCCATTGTCTCCGCCGAAACAGCCACTCCCGAGGATGTTAAGCTGCTGGAGGTAAAGCCCGGCAGTCCCATGCTTTGCTTTAATAATATTTCCACCACCAGCGACGGTACCATAATTGACTATGCCTATGCCCATTACCGTGGGGATATGAACAAGTTTGAAATC
>OKHM01000526.1_pt1 | contig 11562 bp, 9 predicted proteins | sample 1612121 | NCBI WGS metagenome assembly OKHM01 (sample SAMN04436777, study PRJEB24849) | human gut metagenome | biome: human gut; feature: NICU; material: stool | host: Homo sapiens | place: USA: Saint Louis, MO | collected 2011-03-27
GGAAGCAGCCCAGGAAGCCGGCGGCCTGGCGGCCTCCCGGTGGGATGAAATAGAGATGGATGTGAACCGTCAGCCGGATGATCAGGTATATGAATTTGAGAACCTGGAGGAGCTGCGTCTGTTTGACCCCCGCTATCAGAATCATTCTGACAATGCGGCCATGAAGCTGGTCGCAGAGGTATTCAAGGTACCGGAATCCAGCATTAAGGATATCCGCTGCCTGAAAGCAGGCATGACCAACAAGTCCTTTCTGTTTAAGGTGGAGGACCGCCACTGCATCTGCCGCATACCGGGTCCGGGAACAGAACTTCTGATTAACAGGGAACAGGAAAAAACAGTCTACGATGCCGTTGCCTCACTGGAAATCACCGAGCATGTGCTGTACATGAATGAAAAGACCGGGTATAAGATAGCAGATTACTATGAAGGTACCAGAAATGCGGATTCCGCAGATTGGGCCGATATGGAGAAATGCATGTCCATGGTGCGCCGCCTTCACCAGTCAGGCATCACGGTGGCCCATTCCTTTGATATCCGGGAGAGGATCAGCTTTTACGAAAAGCTGTGCAGGAGCCACGGCGCCCTTTTGTTTGAGGATTACGAGGAAGTAAAGGGGTGGATGGACTGGCTTATGGATACCCTTGACTCAATGGAACGCCCAAAATGCCTGTGTCATATTGATGCAAATGTGGATAACTTTCTCTTTTTTGAGGACGGCAGTGTAAAACTTCTGGATTGGGAGTATGCCGGCATGTGCGATCCGGTGATGGATGTGTCCATGTGCGCTATTTATTCCTATTACAAGGAAGAGGACATGGAGCGGCTTTTCAGGCTTTATCTCAGGCGGGAGCCCTCGGAAGATGAACTGTTTGCGCTCTATGCCAATGCTGCCCTGGGCGGATTCCTGTGGTGCCTGTGGGCTGTATATAAAAGTATTCTGGGAGATGAGTTCGGAGAATACACCATCATCATGTACCGGTATGCAAAAAAATATTATAGGAAATTACGGAAATTGTAATAAATTTGTTACCAAATGAATATGGGTTTGTGCTATAATCGGAGATATGTAAACGGTTGGGGATTCGTATGCCCCGGCCAGATATACCAGGCGAGGAGGATGACAAATGGGATATAAAAAGTACTGGGCGGCAATGGCGGCAGCCGGTATGATTGGGGCCATGTCATTGGGGTCTGTATTTACCAGCTATGCGGCGGACGGATGGAGTAAATCCAATGATAGTTGGACTTATATCTATAACGGACAGACACATACAGGATGGCTTCAGACCAGCGAGGGCTGGTATTACATGGACTTATCCACGGGACATATGTCCACGGGTTTTAAGCAGATTGACGGCAAGTGGTATTTCTTCAGGCCGAATGGTCTTATGGCCATGGGCTGGATTAATCCTGAGGACGGCAAGTGGTATTATATGCTGAACGACGGCAGCATGGTTACAGGCTGGCTGAAGATTGGCAATGACTACTACTTCATGCGGGGCAACGGTACCATGGCAACCGGCTGGCGTGAGATGGACGGGGCCTGGTATTATTTCCAGAGCAACGGAAAGTGCGTGGTTAATTCCTGGGCACAGATTAAGGACAACTGGTATCTCTTTGGCACGGACGGCAAGATGATGACGGGCTGGGCTAAAGTGGATAATGATTATTTCTACCTGAATACGGACGGCCGGATGCTGATCGGCTGGCTGAGCGACAGCGAAGGCAACAAATATTATATGGATACAAGCAACGGCAAGATGTCCACGGGCTGGAAGCAGATTGATAATTCCTGGCATTACTTCAACAGCAACGGACATATGATGACGGGATGGATTCAGCTGGACGGCAAGTATTATTATCTGAACCCTGCCAACGAGGGCAAGATGATTGCAGGCACCACAGCCACCATCAACGGTGTACAGTATAACTTTGACGGCAGCGGCGTATGCCAGAATGCCAACGGCGTATCGGCCCAGACACCGGGAACTGTGAACAATAATTCCGGCAGTTCCGGCGGCAGCGGCGGACCTGGAGTGTCCGGTTCTTCTGGCTCCGGTATCAGCAGCGGCACACCGGGCGGCTCCGGAAACAGTTCAAACGGCCCGACCAGCGGCAATTCCAATAACAGCCCATCCGGCTCATCAACTGCGCTTGAACCAGGACGGACAGACGGACCAGGTTGATTGACAGCGGTTTAATAAGGGGGGATGTGACAGCGGATGGCTGGACATCCCCTCTTTTTTGAAAAATACAAAGGTATGAGGAGAATACTATGAAAAATACGACGCAGATCATGAGGCGCTGCCACGCACTTGCCCTGGCAGGACTCATCGGAGCAGGGGCAATTGTACCTGCCGGTACATCCCTGGCCGTGGGACCGGGGGAGACCCAGTCCGCCACGGTCATATCTCCCGTAGGACCGGGGCAGAGCTCCGCCGGCAGCACAGGGACTGCTTCCGGAACAGGAAGCACCTCAGGACAGTCTGCTTCCACTGCAAATCCCAATGCGTGGAAGAAGGTAAACGGCGTATACCAGATGCCGGACGGCTCAGCTATCAATAATGTGCTGTTCCGGGGAATTGACGTGTCCAGGTGGCAGGGGGATATTAACTGGAGCCAGGTAGCTGCGGACGACGTGTCCTTCGTCATGCTGGGCACCCGTTCAAAGGGCGCAGTAGACCCTTATTTCCACAGGAATATCCAGCAGGCCAGCGCGGCAGGAGTCAAGGTGGGTGTATACATCTATTCCCTGGCCATGACGCCGGAGATGGCAGTGGAGGAGGCGAATTTTGTTCTCAACCTGATTCACGATTATCCGGTCTCCTATCCGGTGGCCTTTGACATGGAGGATTCCACCCAGGGAACCCTTTCCAAGGATGAGCTGGCAGCCATCGCCAACGCGTTCTGCGGGCGGATTTCAGAGGCAGGCTATTATCCAGTTATCTATGCCAATGACAACTGGCTTGCCAATAAGCTGGATATGAGCAAGATGAATTACCCTGTATGGGTGGCGCGCTATTCCGCCAAACCGGCCTATCAGAATCCCGTTATGTGGCAGGCAACCAGCACCGGCGCTGTAAACGGTATAAGCGGCAATGTAGATATTGATTTCCAGTTCAAGGATTTCACCTCTGTGATTCCGGCGAATACGTGGAGAACCATCAATGGCCAGACCTACTATTACCAGAACTATGCAAAGCAGAAGAACAACTGGATTCAGGATGACGGCACATGGTACTATATGAACGGGGACGGTTTGGTGTCCAAGGGCTGGCTTAACCAGTCCGGCAAGTCCTACTATCTGGATGACACTACCGGTAAGATGATAACCGGCTGGAAATCCGACAGCGGGAAATGGTATTACTTCGGCAGCTCAGGCGCCCTTTCCAAGGGCTGGATTAATGACAACGGAACCTGGTATTACAGCAACCAGGAAGGCGTGATGCAGACAGGCTGGCTGGACGACGGCGGGCGCAGATACTTCCTGGAGGGAAATGGGGCCATGGCAAAAGGCTGGACCAGCCAGAACGGGAAGTGGTACTATCTGGACAGCTCAGGAGCTCTTTCCAGGGGCTGGATCAATGACAATGGAACCTGGTATTACAGCAGCCAGGATGGCGTGATGCAGACAGGCTGGCTGGATGACGGCGGTGAGCGGTATTACCTGAAGGGGTCCGGCGCCATGGCCACAGGCTGGCGTGAGATGGATGGGGCCTGGTATTATTTTGAGGGCTCAGGACGTATGGCCAAAGGCGTGATCGACGTGGGCGGACTCCACTACTATATGGACCCATCCACAGGCCGGATGGCGGCAGGCACCACCGTGGATATAGGTGGCGTGGCCTATACTGCTGACGGAAGCGGAGTGCTCAGCCAGGTTGTGCAGGAAGCGGGAAATGAGACCGGAGACAGCCAGACAGGAAATGTACAGACCCAGGCGCCGGACGGCAGCCAGGGAGGACAGGCGCCACAGCCTTCACAGAACGGCGGGGTATCTAACCAGGCACCGGGTTTGGGCCAGGCTGTCACCGGTTCATCCGGCGGACCGGGTGTGGTGGTCACGCCATTAGGGCCGTGACAGCAGCCGCTGGGTTTAATGTAATGTACAATAAGCTCAATCATGGTATCATTTTTATCAGGATATAACTTCAATATGATGTAAAATCAGCCATGCGGCGCCGGGAGCAGTCCCGGCGCTGTTTTCTTCTTCCCGCACATATTATGAAGTCTGTAAAGGGAGAAAAAGGTAAAAGCATTTTTATATTGCCCCTGCACATATACTGGATAGATAAGGATGCGAAATAAGAGAGGGAAAACAGGGTGAAGCTGATAAATAAGTCAAAGCTCCTGGCAGCTGTCTGCATAGCGGACCTTTTGCTGCTGGGCGGCCTTATCCATACGGTCAGGGGGGAGATGCCGGCCCATGTGTCCGCCGATGAGGGCTCCTGGGTCAGGGAGGGAGGGGATACCCTGGACCGGGCCAAGGGACTGGAAGGGAAATGTGTGGCTCTGACCTTTGACGACGGACCAAATGAGGATTGCACGGAAAAACTGCTGGACGGGCTGAAAGAGCGGAATGTCCGGGCAACCTTTTTTCTGATGGGACAGAACATAGAGGGAAACGAGGAGATTGTAAAGCGCATGAAGGCAGAGGGCCATTTGATTGGAAACCACAGCTACAGCCATGTGCAGCTTACAAAGGCCGGTTCAGACGCAGTCTGCCAGGCCGTGGACAGAACCAGCCGGATGATAGAAGAGATTACAGGAGAGAGGCCCCAATACATGCGCCCGCCCTATGGGGACTGGAATGAGGAGCTGGAGTGCAGGGTGGGCATGACCACTGTCCTGTGGTCTGTGGACTCCCTGGACTGGAAACTGCGCAATACCAACCGTGTGGTGAAACGGGTGCTTAAGGATGTGGAGGACGGGGATATCATATTAATGCATGATATTTTCCCCACTTCTGTGGAAGCAGCCCTGGAAATCGTTGACACGCTCACGAAGCGGGGCTATACTTTTGTTACGGTGGATGAACTGCTGATTGACTGAGGAGAATACAGATATGGATTTATTTGATTATATGAGAGAAAAGGATATGGAGAAGGAGTCGCCTCTGGCTTCCAGGCTCCGTCCGAGGACCCTGGATGAGGTGGTGGGGCAGCAGCATATTGTGGGAAAGGATAAGCTGCTGTACCGGGCCATACAGGCGGATAAGCTGGGATCCATTATTTTTTACGGACCTCCGGGAACCGGTAAGACCACCCTGGCCAAGGTCATTGCCAATACCACCAGTGCGGATTTCCGGCAGATTAACGCCACAGTGGCAGGAAAAAAGGACATGGAGGAAGTGGTGAAGGAGGCCAAGGACAACATTGGCATGTATGGAAGGAAAACCATCTTGTTTGTGGATGAGATCCACCGCTTCAATAAAGGACAGCAGGATTACCTTCTGCCCTTTGTGGAGGACGGAACCCTGATACTGATAGGAGCCACGACGGAGAATCCATATTTTGAGGTAAACGGAGCGCTTCTTTCCAGGTCCAGAATATTTGAGCTCAAGCCTTTGGAAAAGGACGATGTCAAGGAGCTGATCCGCAGGGCGGTTTATGACAAGGAACGGGGAATGGGCATTTACGATGCCGACATTGACGAGGATGCAGCTGATTTTCTGGCAGACACGGCCAACGGGGATGCCAGGGCCGCGCTGAATGCCGTGGAGCTGGGGGTACTGACCACTGCAAAGGGAGCGGACGGGCGGATTCACATTGATATGGCAGTGGCCCAGGAATGTATTCAGAAAAGGGCTGTCCGGTATGATAAGAACGGGGACAACCACTATGACACTATATCCGCGTTTATTAAAAGCATGCGGGGGTCGGACCCGGACGCGGCCGTGTATTATCTGGCGCGGATGCTGTACGCGGGAGAGGACATCAAGTTCATAGCCAGAAGAATTATGATATGTGCTGCGGAGGATGTGGGAAATGCGGACCCTCAGGCCCTTGTGGTGGCGGTAAACGCAGCCCAGGCCGCAGAGCGCATCGGAATTCCCGAGGCCAATATCATCCTCTCCCAGGCAGTGACCTATGTGGCCACAGCTCCAAAGAGCAACGCTGCCTGTATGGCGGTACAGAAGGCCATGGAAGCGGTGAGGAACGAACGGACCATGCCAGTGCCGGTCCATCTGCAGGACAAGCATTATAAGGGAGCGGAAAAGCTGGGACACGGGGCAGGTTATCTCTATGCTCATGACTATCCCAAGCATTATGTACAGCAGCAGTATCTGCCCGAAGGTATGGAGGGAACCGTATTTTATGAACCTTCTGACAATGGCTATGAGAAGCAGATAAATGCGCATATGAAATGGCTTAAAAGCTGATTTTCTCAAATTTTAACTTTACAATCCCTGATATTCGTGTATATAATAGGGCTATAAATAGATTAGCTGGCAGTTTTCTTGATACTGCCGGCAGTCTGTTAGTCCCTGAGCAATTCCCAAATCTGGAATAAACCCCGAATTTGAATGAACAGAAGATAATTTGAATATAGACAGAAGGCGTACACCGGCTTTTTTTGCGGGTGAAGAATTGAATTTAATAAGGAGAAATACTATGCGTGAAAAACTGCAGACCCTGCCTCTTTCAGAACTAAAGGAAATGGCCAAGAGCCGTGGAATTAAGGGCATCAGTTCATTAAGAAAGGCAGAAATTATTGATTTGCTCTGCGATGAGGCAGAGAAAAACCCGGATATAAAGCCGGCGGAAATAAAACGGGAAGTAAAAACGGAAACATCCCGGAGCCAGGAAACGCCTCAGAGTCAGGAGATATCCCGGAGCCAGGAAACGCCCCGGAGTCAGGAGATATCCCGGAGCCAGGAAACACCCCGGAGCCAGGACCAGCCCCATGCCTTTGAGCGTAACCAGTCAAGGAGCCAGGATTATCAGGAGAACCGGAATGACAGCAGGGGAACGGATAACCGCCGCCCTGTTTCAAGAGGGTACGACAGCAAGTATACACAGAACAGGACCCAGACTCCCCAAACACATGGAAACAGCAGTATGAATAACAGAATGAGCCAGAACAGCGCGCCTTCCCAGAACGATGGAGAGCGTTTTGCCAGAGCGGACAATAGAAGTGACGCAATCGGCCTTTCCAGCCAGGATATGGCTGAGTTAGACAGCGGGATTGAGGCAAACGGCATACTGGAAGTCATGCCCGACGGATTTGGATTCATCCGCTGTGAAAATTTCCTTCCCGGTGAAAATGATGTGTATGTGGCGCCTTCCCAGATTCGCCGTTTTAATCTGAAAACAGGAGATATTATAGTGGGAAACCGCAGGGTGAAGTCTGCAACAGAGAAGTTTGCGGCCCTTCTCTACATCAAGACGGTAAACGGCTATCCCCTAAGCGCCACGGAGACAAGGCCCAACTTTGAGGACCTGACACCCATCTTCCCTAACAGGCGGCTTCATATGGAAACACCTGGTGAGAGGAATACGGTGGCCATGCGTGTCCTGGACCTTCTGGCACCTATTGGAAAGGGACAGCGTGGTATGATTGTATCCCCTCCAAAGGCAGGAAAGACCACACTGTTAAAGCAGGTAGCAAAGGCAGTTACAACCAATAATCCGGATATGCATCTGATGATCCTTCTGATTGACGAGCGCCCTGAGGAGGTTACGGATATAAGAGAGGCCATTGTGGGTCCAAATGTGGAAGTAATCTACTCAACCTTTGATGAGCTGCCTGACCGTCATAAGAGGGTATCCGAGATGGTGATTGAGCGGGCCAAGCGTCTGGTGGAGCACGGACGTGACGTTATCATCCTGCTGGACAGCATTACCAGGCTGGCCAGGGCATACAACCTGACGGTTGCGCCCAGCGGCCGTACATTATCCGGCGGTCTGGATCCGGCAGCCCTTCATATGCCGAAGCGTTTTTTCGGCGCTGCCAGAAATATGCGCGAGGGCGGAAGCCTGACCGTACTGGCCACTGCCCTGGTGGAGACGGGAAGCCGCATGGATGATGTTGTGTATGAGGAATTTAAAGGCACCGGCAACATGGAGCTGGTGCTCGACAGGAAACTGTCTGAGAAACGTATCTTCCCGGCCATCGACATATTGAAGTCCGGCACCAGAAGGGATGACCTCCTGCTGTCCAGGGAGGAAGCAGAGGCAGTGGATATTATCCGCAAGGCCACCAATTCCCTGAAACCCGAGGATGCAGTGGAAAAGATACTTGACCTTTTCGCAAGAACCAGGAATAACAGGGAATTTGTGGAGAATGCCAAGCGGATTCGGTTTTTCTAGGAATATCAGGCTATGTCCTTTCGTTCCTTTAAAAGGTCGCGGATTTCAGCCAGAAGCTCTTCCTGTGTGGGACCAGCCGGTGCCGGTGCTTCTTCCTTGGCATCTTCTTCATGGCGTAACCGGCTGCTGATGACGGCAACCGTCTTAATCATAAAGAACATGCACACGCCGATAATGAGAAAATCCAATATATTTTGTAGGAAGCTGCCATAGAGTATGGCGGCTTCTTCTACTTCTACCCCGTTTATAGTGGCCGCGGGATGGATGACATATTTAAGTGTGTTGAAGCTTGCGCCTCCGGTCAGGGCACCCAGTAAGGGCATCAGGATGTCATTGACAAGAGAAGTCACAATCTTGCTGAAAGCGCCGCCGATAATGACGCCCACGGCCATGTCGATGATGTTTCCTTTGAGGATAAATGCCTTGAATTCTTTCATTACGCTGTTAATGTTGCTCATTGGTAAAGCCTCCAATCATTTGTGATGACTTAAGTTTACACGAAATGTCCGTAATCTTCAAGTGACAGGTGCAGGATAGGCCGGATTTCCCGGCTTTACATTGGCTGTGGCGGGTGCTAAAATAGACTGGACATAGAGCAAACGGTATTTAACAATCGAGGTATGAATCATGGAAACAAAAAGAATTATTATAGAAGACAGAAATCATATAAAGGATGAGGAACTGAAAGAGGCAGCCAGCATACTGCGTTCAGGGGGCCTGGTGGCATTTCCCACAGAAACCGTGTACGGTCTGGGCGGCAATGCACTGGACGAGGACGCGGCAAGAAAAATTTATGCTGCAAAAGGGAGGCCCTCTGATAATCCTCTGATTGCCCATGTATCCTGCGTGGAGGAGGTGGCGCCTCTTGTAAAGGAGATACCGGAGGCTGGCAGGAAGCTGATGGAGGCTTTCTGGCCAGGTCCCCTGACCATGATATTTCCCAAGAGTGAAAAGGTTCCCTACGGCACAACCGGCGGTCTGGATACCGTGGCAATCCGTATGCCGGACGACCCGGTGGCAAACCGGCTCATTGCCCTGGCCGGAGTGCCCGTGGCCGCACCCAGCGCCAATACATCGGGACGGCCAAGCCCCACTACAGCCGACCATGTATGGCAGGATATGAACGGCAGGATTGAGATGATTATAGACGGGGGTCCTGTGGGAATCGGGGTGGAATCCACCATAGTGGATGTTTCGTCCGCGGTACCGGCTGTTCTGAGGCCGGGGGCCATTACCATGGAAATGCTTGCGGAGGTGCTGGGGGAGGTAAGCGTGGACCCGGCTATCCTGGGCCCTCTTTCTGCGGATGTCAGGCCAAAGGCGCCGGGAATGAAGTATAAGCACTATGCCCCCAAGGCTGACCTTACACTGGTGGAGCCGGGGACTGGAACAGAGCGGGAGAGCGGAGCGGAGCAGGTGACCGGAGCAGAGCAGAAAACCGGAGCAGAGCAGGTGACCGGAGCAGAGCAGAAAAACGGAGCAGACCGGAACACAGGGGCGGACCCGGAAACCGGATTGGATGAGACACAGCTCCAGGCCATGATTTGCAAGGTGCGGGAGCTCTCCCGGGAGAAGATTGAGGCCGGCTATAAGGTGGGAGTTATCTGTACGGACGAGTCCAGGGGATGCTATACAGACGGCGAGGTACGCAGTATAGGCGCAAGAAAAAGCCAGGCATCCGTGGCCCATAATCTTTACGCTCTGCTCAGGGAGTTTGATGATTTGGGAGTGGACTACATATTTTCGGAGAGCTTTCCCAAGGACCACCTGGGACAGGCTATTATGAACCGGCTTTCCAAGGCGGCTGGATATAAGATTGTAAAGGTATAATGCATCAGGCAGGAGGAAACATGGAAAAACAGACCTTAGGGGAGATTGCATCCCAGAAGCTTTTGGAGATGATACAAAGGGACGGCTATACGGCCGGAGATAAGCTTCCCACGGAAGCTGAGCTGGTGGAACTTCTGGGGGTTGGCCGCAACACGGTGCGGGAAGCTCTTAGAATTCTCATGTCCAGAAATATTGTCACCATACGCCAGGGCTCAGGCACCTTTATTTCAGACAAAAACGGTGTTTCCGATGATCCCCTGGGGTTTGCCATGATAGAGGACCGAAGAAAACTGACAGAGGACCTGATTCAGGTGCGTGTGATGCTGGAACCGCCCATTGCAGCTCTGGCAGCCCAGAATGCCACCGTGGAGGATATCCACCAGCTGGAGAACATACTTCTGGGCCTGGAGGAACAGATGATACTAAGGGAGGACTATGCTGACAAGGATTCGCAGTTTCACGCCCAGATTGCAAATTGTTCCCATAATCTGGTCATGACCAACCTGGTACCGGTAATCACAGACGGCGTCCGTGTGTTTGCCGGCGCTGTCCAGGAAACAGAGTATGAACAGACTCTTAAATCCCATCGCAGGATATTTGAGGCTATCCGGGACAGGAAGCCTGTGGAGGCGCAGCAGGCTATGTATTTCCACCTGATGTATAATGACAACCGTTATAAGGGTGAGATGCGGGATGGGAAGCAGGGGATGAAGGGGACGAGAGCTAAAGAACAGTAATGGCTTGCTGCCAAGGGGCTGTTGCGAAAGTAGATAAATAATAATCTACTGGAGCAGCAGCTCCTTTTCTGCGCAAAAAGTTACAGCTGGGCTTAGAAAAGCCCAGCTGTGGTGTAAAATATAAGTATGCGACTACCTATTACTTTACACAAGAATTATACTTTGAATGGGATTTGTATTCAACAGTCATTAACCACCGAGTTATTGATTCGCAGTCAACAGAGTCGGTTTTGGTACGCCTGAGAGAAGTGGATTAATTTTGAAGCTGTGGTGGGCATTTTCAAGGAAGAGTTCAAGATTAATCAGACTGTTCATGGTATTTTGCTGGATTTTGAAAAGAAGGGGGACACAACAATTACCTCGAATGATAAAAACAAAAGAGAACGGCTTATTGCATTTATAGAAAAAGGGAAACTTTTTGCATCTTCAGTATTAGAGAAACTTTATGAGATGGAGGAAAATGCAATGCAGAGGCTGAGCCATGACCAGAGAAATCAGCTTGTTATCTGCAGTACTAAATATTACGAATTATTAAAGGAGGAATTAGAACATGGACCGTATATTATGAATTAGGCATTTTGTTTCAATGTTGTATTCTTTCAAATATACTGGTTACGGAAATGAACTATGGCGATGCCGTAAGATATGCCAGCGAGCAGGCTGAAAAAGAGGGCTGGATACTC
>OKHM01000533.1_pt1 | contig 11231 bp, 10 predicted proteins | sample 1612121 | NCBI WGS metagenome assembly OKHM01 (sample SAMN04436777, study PRJEB24849) | human gut metagenome | biome: human gut; feature: NICU; material: stool | host: Homo sapiens | place: USA: Saint Louis, MO | collected 2011-03-27
CAAATGAAAACACAGGAGCCAACACACAACAAAAACGCCGCCATTGGAGACAATGAGCCGCGCCCCGGAAACGCCTTGTATTCTCATGGTTTTTCTGGATTTTTCCGGTTTTTTCCAGACTTTTCCGGGCATTTCTCCAAGGATGCATGACATTTCCCCGCTGCTGTGGTAAACTGTTGGTATCTCAACAAAAAGGCGGTGAAGCTATGTCAAAGAAGGGCTATACCAAGGTGGAGAGGGAACAGGTGGGGCGGGATTTGCTGACGGTGGGCCTGGAAATGCTGTCCCAGCGAGGGCTGAAGGGAACCACTCTCCAGGACATACTCCAGGCTGTAGGCATCTCCAAGCCATTCTTTTACGGCAATTATTACACTTCCCTGGCCGAGCTGGTCATCCGTATCATCGACTATGAAATTTCACTTTTGCTCCGGGAAGTACGGAACACTGCGGGAAATAAGGGGATGAGTCTGGAGGAGACTATCTATCATTTTTTGGATATGGTGGTCCACAGCCGTCAGCACCATTTCTTTGTGATGACCCAGGAAGAAGAAATGTGGGTTTATAAACATTTAAGCCCGGTAGAGTTTGAGGTTTACCAGCAGGGACAGGCGCGGTTTTATGAACAGGTACTGGCTCTCTGGCAGATTCCCCAGGAAAAATGCAGTCCCAAAGAGCTGGGCAACCTGATCCTCTCAGTGGTACTGATCTATAACTCGGCGGCCCGGTCGCTCCCTTTCTTCTTTCCAGAGGAGCTGGAACAGACGGCCAAGGCCCAGGCAACCGCCCTATCCCGTTATCTGGCCTCTCTGGCCGATGCGGACAAATGACAACAAACAGCGCACCATTTAAGCGGTGCGCTGTTTTTCTATGCGCAGGTCTTGCTTTTTTTCCGGCTTTTATGTATAATCCATTTAATTACTAATTGAAAACAAAAGTAATTAAATGCATACATCGACTGGTCAGGTACCGGTGCAGTGGGATTTGAAAGGATAATAAAGATAAGAATTACAGAACCGTTTATCAGGCTGATTTTCATATGGATTTTATATAAGCCGGATGGAAAGGAGAAACACATGAGCGGCTTATACACTAGATTTATGGAATGGATTATGCCGTTTCTGGAAGCAAACTGGCAGCTCTTTCTTATTATGGCAGGGGCGTTGTTCCTGCTGGGGGCGATCTTCCGCTGGAAATGGGTCTGCGATCCTCAGGGGGAAGATGGATTGGGCTTTCGCGCTTTTGTCTATCGGAACTTTGGAGAAAAAGGGTATCGCATCCTGCAGGGAATCGGCGGAGCTGTCATTATCCTGTGCAGCGCGGTGCTGTGGGTACTGATGTAAAATCAATGATAGAAAAGGAGAATTATCATGGGACTGTTTGGATTTGACCCGGTAAAAGAGGCCGGCGGCTGGGAAGCTGCCATGACTGAGGAAGAAATTGCTGAGATGGAGAAAAAGGGATATGATATGTCCTCTGTCCGAGGCAGGCAGACGGAGATGGCCGTGCAGGAGGAGGCGGACAAGGCCGCATTTGCGGACCGGCGGAAAGCTGCCGCCGTCCCTACGGATTTGAATAAGCTGACGCCTTACCGCTCCACCCCACGCAGTGCGGAAAGCTGCTTCTTTCGGTATGTGGCCGGAAAGGCGCCCTTCTTTGGCAGGGAGAAATGGCGGGAGAAGTATGCCAATGCCCCCATGGTCTACGGTGCGGTGGTACAGGCCAACAGCGACCTTTGGCTCCCCGGTACAGGAGAATATCTTCCTGCGGTTTTTGTATTTGCCCTGGACAGCCCCCATATTTACGATGTGGAATGGCTGAGGGACACGGCGGAGAAAATCAGTGAGATGAAAGCAAGCAGCGCCGTACCCGCCGACTGTCAGGAGTTCATCCACATCCTGCGGGACGATCAGAGCGAGTTCTGCTTTCCGCTGGGGGCTTCTCTGGCTGACGGCGCAGACGCATGGTGCGTCACCTTTAAATTCGACAAGCAGGCGATCCTGCCGGGAAACCGTCTGCCGGAGGATGGGATTGTGCCGTTTTTGCTGGAAGCGCGGCCGAAAAAGCAGATGCCCATTCAGCTTACACCAATTCCCGGAAAATATTATCAAGCATGATAGCTGAGAAAGAGCTTCGGACCGCCATGAATCCTTCCATTCAAAGACTGGATTATTAGCACTCAACAAAAATGAGTGCTAATTTTTTATTGACATTTTATTCGTCTCGTACTAAAATGTATTTTGTGAGTAAACATTGCAAAACATGAAGAACTATTATTATATAAGAAAGAGGCGGATAAAAGATGGCAAAGAAAGGCAGTTTATCAATTACAAGCGAGAACATTTTCCCAGTAATCAAGAAATGGCTGTACTCTGACCATGACATTTTCTACAGGGAGCTGATTAGCAATGGCAGCGATGCCATTACCAAGCTTAAGAAACTGGAGCTCATGGGCGAGTACGAGAGACCGGAGGATTTGGAGTACAAAATCCAGGTGTCCGTGAATCCAAATGACAAGACCATAAAGATCACAGACAATGGACTTGGCATGACCGAGGACGAGATTGACAAGTATATTAACCAGATTGCATTTTCCGGCGTCCAGGATTTCATGGAGAAGTACAAGGACAAAGCCAATGAGGACCAGATTATCGGTCATTTCGGACTGGGCTTCTATTCTGCGTTTATGGTTTCCGACAAGGTATCCATTGACTCCCTGTCCTACCAGAAGGATGCCAAACCAGTCCACTGGGAATCAGAGGGCGGCATTGACTTTGAGATGGAGGAAGGGGATAAGGCTGAGGTGGGAACCACCATCACCTTATATCTGAACGAGGACAGCACCGAGTTCTGCAACGAGTACAGGGCCAGGGAAGTGATTGAGAAGTACTGTGCATTCATGCCTGTGGATATCTTTCTGGACAATGAGACAGCGGAGCCACAGTATGAGACCATTGAGAAGGACGAGCTGACCGACAAGGATACCGTGGTGGAGACCGTAATCGAGCCTGCCAGAACCGAGGAGAAGGAAAAGGAAGACGGTACCAAGGAAACCGTGGAAATCGAACCTTCCAGGGAAAAATATAAAATCAACAAGCGCCCTGTGGCCTTAAACGACACCAATCCTCTGTGGAACAAGCATCCCAATGAGTGCAGCGAGGAAGATTATAAGAGCTTCTACCGCAAGGTGTTCAGGGATTACAAGGAGCCGCTGTTCTGGATACACCTGAACATGGATTATCCATTTAATTTAAAGGGCATCCTGTACTTCCCGAAAATCAATATGGAGTATGACAGCCTGGAGGGAACCATCAAGCTGTACAACAGCCAGGTGTTCATTGCAGATAATATAAAGGAAGTGATCCCGGAGTTCCTGATGCTTTTAAAGGGTGTCATCGACTGTCCGGATCTGCCTCTTAACGTGTCCAGAAGCGCTCTGCAAAATGATGGATTTGTGAAGAAGATATCCGATTACATCACAAAGAAGGTAGCGGACAAGCTGTCGGGCATGTGCAAGACAGACAGGGAAAATTATGAGAAATATTGGGACGACATTGCACCCTTTATCAAGTTCGGATATATCAAGGATGAGAAGTTTGCCGAAAAGATGGGAGATTTCATCCTGTACAAGAACCTGGAGGGCAAATACCTGACCCTTCAGGACTGCCTGGATGAGAACAAGGAAAAGCATGAGAATACCATTTTCTATGTGACCAATGAAAAGGAACAGAGCCAGTACATCAACATGTTTAAGGAAGAGGGCATTGACGCGGTGATTATGCCTGCTGCCATAGACAGCCCGTTTATCTCACATGTGGAGCAGAAGAAGGAAGGCCTTAAGTTCCTGCGCATTGATACGGACCTTAACGCGGCGTTCAAGGAAGAAGTAAAGGAAGACGATGAGGAGTTCAAGAAAACATCCGAGGAGCTGACGGAATACTTCAAAAAAGCCCTGAACAATGACAAGCTGGACATCAAGGTTGAGAAGATGAAGAATGCGGGAGTGGCTTCCATGATTACCATATCCGAGGACACAAGACGTATGCAGGATATGATGAAGATGTACAGCATGGGCGGTATGGATATGGGCATGTTCGGGGGTACGGGAGAGACTCTGGTGCTCAATGCCAACCATCCTCTTGTGCAGTATGTACTGGGTCATAAGGAAGATGCCAATACATCCAAGATCTGCGAGCAGCTGTATGACCTGGCAAGCTTAAGCCACGGCCCTCTGGCTCCGGAGCGCATGACAGCATTTGTAAGCCGCAGCAATGAAATCATGATGATTATGGCCGGCGAAAAAACAGATTCTGAAAAAACAGAGTAATCCTGCATAACACACGGTATTATAACAAGAACCATTACAAAAGTATGGGAACTGGTTGCAAGAGGGAACTTTTGAAACCAGTTCCTATTTGCGTTGCACGGGCATTCTAAATCGGTTATACTGGAAATATCTTATAGTAGGAAGGAGAGGGGTTGTATGAGAGGTAAACGTTTTACGGCAGTGCTGCTTAGCGCAGTACTGACTGCGGCAGGCGCGATGACTGCCTGGGCGCTTCCCACGGGGCTCAGCACCATCGCGGGCAGTACGGTGAGAAGCAGCATGGCTGGATTTGAGGCCACATTTCCGGCAGGTTTTGAGGTGGGAAGGTATGGAGGTAACCTGGGATTAGATTATCTGTCCTATATGGAAGAGGACGGGGTGAAGATTGATTTCATTGCCGCTGCCATTGATGAGGAGAATGAAAGCTATCTTGCCCTGGCCGGCATAGTGGCAGACCTGGAAGGCGAGAGCCTGGAGGGAGTCATGCAGGAGATGCTTCAGATGCTGGGCCAGGATGCATCCTATGGTTCCTATGTAGCCATGGGAACGGCCGGCATAGCAGGAGCTGGCTATTACTCTGTTAAGATTAATTACGGAGCCCTGATGGCGCAGTATATGTCTGCCTGGATGGGAAGTTATGACATGACCCCGGAGGAAAAGCAGGAATATGACGCCTACATGGAAGAACTGTCCAACCGTATGTTCCTGGATGTCTACATGAGGGAGATTGGCGGAAACTGTTACATGCTGGTCCAGATCTATTCCGGTGACCAGGCAGGAAACGCAGCCCTGCTTTTAAGCCAGATGCAGCCATACGCAGGAGGCGGCTGGAGCTATACGGATGCAGGCGGATGGCAATATCACCACGGGGACGGTACCTTCGGCACCAATGAATGGGCCTTGGACGAGAACGGCCTTACATACCGTCTGGACGGCAACGGCCAAATCATGTACAAAGCATGGATTGAAGAAAACGGAAGGTGGAAATATGTGGATGAATTCGGCCACATGGTGACAAACCTGACCAAGACCATAGACGGCAGCCAATATACCTTTGACGCCCAGGGCTACATGGTAGAAGGAAGCCAGCGGCCGGCTCAGGCCTATGAAACAGGCACCATATCGGGAAAGACCTACAGCAACCGCTGGGCCAATCTGTTTATGAAGTTCCCTGAGGCAGCAGAACTGATGCTGGGCGACGGAAGCTATTACAGCTATCCCTTGGAGGCTGGTGAGAATATGTACTACTGGTACGATGGAGGAACCGGCTACCTGCTTACCATAGACTACACCGATTCCACCCAGCAGCTGGACCGCTACCTGGAATGGCTCATTGATTATGCGGGCTATTATGATTACACAGTTGACAGCACAGGTACTGTAAACATGGGCGGCTACGAATACAAGTATATAAAGACCTCCGGCCAGAACAGCGACGGCACCACGGAGCATGAGGACACCTACTTCCGCCAGATAGACGGCAAACTTATGGAAATCTCCATCGAATACACCGGCGACCGTCAAGCCACCATTGACCAGATTTTATCAGCCATAGAGCAGGCCCGCTGAGAAGCCGGAATGATATAAAAAACCGGAATGAAATTTCACACAGACAATAACATTAACAATCACACCAGCATCAGCCGTATTTTTTACCTCCCCATTTAATCCTTATGAATGGGAGCAGGCAGGGCAGGAGAGGCAGGGGTATCTGCGGGGTAAGAAGGCCAAAAGCCTTCTTACCCCGCAGCCGTCCAATCATCCGCAGCCGTCCGTTTCCACCAACGGGGCTATCACCCCATCCGGTCCTTCTTCCAAAAAATCAGTCCAAAAAATCAGTCCAAAAAATCTCCATAAAACTGGAAACATATAAGCATTGCATTTTACCATCCATACTGTTATAATAAGTAGTAATGAATACTACATGTGAAAAGACATGGATAAGAAAAACCGGAGGACATAATTATGACCTATAAGATTATCGGGGATAGTTGTCTTGATTTAACAGAGGATATGAAGAAGGATCCCAGATTTCAGATGATTCCGCTGACACTGCAGGTAGGCAGTGCCCAGGTGGTGGATGATGAGACATTTGACCAGAAACGGTTTATAGAGATGGTAAAGGCGTGTCCGGAATGCCCAAAGACAGCGTGTCCGTCACCGGAGACCTTTAAGGCTGCATTTGAGGAGGCGGAAGCGGAAGCAGTATTTGTCATCACTCTGTCCAGCCACCTCAGCGGAAGTTATAATTCGGCGGCAGTGGCAAAGAAGCTGTATGAGGAGGAGATGGTGGAAAAAGGTATGGCGGAGCAGGCCAAGAAGGTGGCTGTTATTGACTCGCTTTCCGCATCCTCAGGGGAGTTGAATATTGCCCTCTTTATCCAAAACCTGTGCGATTCCGGACTGGAATTTGATGAGGTGGTGGAGAAAACCCTGGCATACAGGGACGGCATGAATACTTACTTTGTGCTGGAGAGCCTGGATACACTCCGCAAGAACGGGCGTCTGTCAGGCCTTCAGGCTTTTTTTGCCACAGCCCTCAACATCAAGCCTGTTATGGGCGCGGATACAGGAACCATCATCAAGCTGGACCAGGCCAGGGGAATGAACAAGGCCCTTCAGAGAATGTGCGATATTGCGGTAAAGGAAGTGGCGGACGCGGCCGGTAAGATTGCGGTTGTCTGCCATGTGAATAACCCTGAGCGGGCTGAATACGTAAAGGATGAGCTGGCTAAGAGGGTGGGATTTAAGAAGATTGTGGTTACCAACGCGGCAGGCGTGGCCACTGTATATGCCAATGACGGAGGGATTGTACTGGCAGTCTGATGTCCGCCAGGAGAGGTTTTATGAAGAGAACAGGATGTATTGTGGCAGCAGCCTTATTATTAGGGCTGCTGCTGGCCGGTATTACGGGATATTTAATATGGCACTCAGCACAGGACAAATATGTCAGGGCTGAGATGGTAGGTGTCTCGGGAGGCACCGGCGTGGCTGGCGTGGAGGCGCCGGAACCGGAGGAAGGGGACGGGGCAGAAACAGGTGCCGCCGCAGATTCGGACGGCGCCCAAGGAACAGACGGCCTGCAAGGAATGGACGGCGCCCAAGGAACAGACGGCCCGGATGCAGCGGATGGCGGTTTATCCGCCCATTCAGACAACGCTGAAGCACAGGGGCCCGGAACAGGAACATCGGATGAGGACTCTCCGCTAAAACTTGTATTTGCAGGGGATATCCTTCTCTCAGACCACGTGCTGGGCGCATACCGGAAAGCAGGCAATATAGGCGGAGTGGTGGACAGCGGATTCCGCCAGGTGATTGACGGCAGCGATATCTTTATGGCAAATGAAGAATTCCCCTTCAGCAGCCGCGGAACAGCTGCTGCTGATAAGCAGTTTACCTTCCGGCTGCCGCCTGAACATGTATCCATGTTTCAGGAGCTGGGAATAGATATCGTGACCCTGGCCAACAATCACGCTCTGGATTTCGGTACAGATGCCCTGCTGGATACATGCAGCACCCTGGATGATGCCGGAATCCTGCGTGTGGGAGCCGGAGCCAATCTGGAGGAAGCCAAAAAACCGGTATTCATGGAGGCAAAGGGCCGCAGAATCGGGTTCCTGGGCGCGTCCAGGGTCATACCGGAGGGTTCCTGGAACGCCACTTCCAAGGGACCGGGCATGCTCACCACCTATGATCCGTCCTTGCTGTTGGAGGAGATAAAAAAGGCCAGGGAAGTCTGCGATTACCTTGTGGTATATGTGCACTGGGGAATTGAACGTGACGAGCGGCCCCAGGAGTACCAGAGGACCCTGGGACAGCAGTATATAGACGCGGGAGCCGACCTTGTGATAGGCAGCCATCCCCATGTACTGCAGGGGCTGGAATATTATAAGGGCAGGCCCATCGTGTACAGCCTGGGTAATTTTGTGTTCGGCAGCAGCATTCCGAAAACAGCCCTGCTGACCGTGGAATGGGACGGGGAGGACGCGCTGCTGCGGCTGGTGCCGGGCACATCCTCTGGAGGATATACCAGGATGCTGGAGGATGAAGGAGAAAAGGCGGGTTTCTACCAGTATATCACATCCATTTCCTATGGCGTGACGGTTGGGGAGGATGGAATTGCGGCGCCGGTGGAGGAAAGAGCGGCAGAGTAGGAGGAATCCGGGACATACCTTTTTCCCTGCCAGGTGTTCCTCTCCTTGAAACGGCGGTGCAGGGTGTTTAATACCAGCCGTTTGTTGCCGCTCCACAGAGGGGCCAGGAGAAGGGATTTTGGACCGTCCCCTGTCAGGCGGTGAATGGTCAGTTCAGGGGGAAGGATTTCCACACAGTCTATGACAAAATCAATGTATTCCTCCATTGTGAACATGGGAAAGGGATTGGTGCGGCAGTAATCTGCCAGGCCGGTCCCTTTTAAAATGTGGAGAAGCTGGAGCTTGATTCCATCTATGGGGCTTTGGGCCAGATAATGTACGGTTTCCGCCATCATGAGCCTGGTCTCGCCGGGCAGGCCCAATATGACATGGACAATGACGGTCAGGCCAGCTGCCTTAAGGCGTCTGAGGGCGTCCTCAAACACAGGAAGTCCGTAACCACGGCGGATAAAGGCGGCGGTGGAATCATGGATGGTCTGGAGGCCCAGCTCCACCCATACCGGTTTCACACGGTTTAAATCCTTTAACAGGCCGATAACCTCAGGCTCCAGACAGTCCGGCCTGGTGCCGATGGACAGGGCTGCGACGGCAGGATGGGAGACTGCTTCCCCAAACAATTGCTTCAGATAGGGCAGGGGAGCGTACGTATTGGTGTAGGACTGGAAATAGGCAATATAAGAACCCTGTGAGCCGTCAGGCATCTTTCTCTTTACCTGAGCCATGGCCTGCTCGATCTGCCGGGAGACAGCCGTCTGTCTGGAAGCGGCAAAATCACCAGAGCCGCCTTGGCTGCAAAAGATACAGCCCCCTGTTCCCAGAGTGCCGTCCCGGTTGGGACAGCTCATGCCCCCGTCCAGGGACAGCTTATAGATTTTCCGGCCGAACTGCTGCCTCAGCTCATAGTCCAGGGAGTGATATGGTTTTCCGTTCCATTCCATTGTAAATACCTGCTTTCTTACATGATACTGTTTTAAGAGATTATAACAGCAAAGCATGTCCGGTGTCATCTTTATTTAAAAAAACGTATAAAGACAGGAGAATATTGTATTGTTGTTTTTGTGCCATGTGTGATAAACTGAATTCAGAAGTTTCAGAAAAGATAGGAGAGGTAAGTCATGAAGGTAAACGAGACAGTGAAACTGCTGGAGAGCGGCGCCGCCAGGACTCTTATGGCGCAGCTCTACGGGGAAGACGGGGTAGAGGCCAATGTAAAGCGCTATGAGGATTTGCTGGCCGGGTATGAGAAGATGTTTGGCGGGGAAGGGGATGTGAAGCTGTTTTCCTCACCCGGCAGAACGGAAATCAGCGGCAATCATACAGATCACAACCACGGCAAGGTGCTGGCAGGCAGCATTAATCTGGACTGTGTGGGGGCGGCCGGAACGAATGAATCCAATCAGGTACATATTGTCAGCGAGACATATAACCAGGATTTTACCATTGATCTGAACCATCTGGAGCCCAGTGAGAAAAAGGCGGGAACCGTGGACCTGGTAAAGGGACTTCTCCAGGGATTTAAGGATTCCGGCTACCGTGTGGGCGGATTCAACGCGTATATCACCAGCAATGTCATAAGCGCGGCAGGGGTCAGCTCATCAGCCTCCTTTGAGATGCTGCTGTGCTCCATGCTCAACACATTTTTTAATGAAGGCCGTATGAGCACCGTGGCATACGCCCATATCGGCAAGTTCGCTGAAAACAACTACTGGGACAAGGCGTCCGGCCTGCTGGACCAGATGGCATGTGCTGTGGGCGGCCTTATCACCATTGATTTTATGGAGCCGCTGGTACCTAAGGTGGAAAAGATAGACTTTGACTTTGGTTCCCAGGACCACAGCCTGATAATTGTACAGACCGGCAAGGGCCATGCTGACCTGAGCGCGGATTATTCCTCGGTTCCCGCGGAGATGAAAAAGGTGGCCAGGTATTTTGGAAAAGAGGTATTGTCCCAGATTTCCGAGGAACAGGTGATAGACAACCTGGCAGAGGTACGGCAGTTTGCCGGGGATCGATCCGTGCTGCGCGCACTGCATTTCTTTGAGGAAAATAAAAGGGTGGAGGCAGAGGTCCTTGCCCTTAAGGAGAACCGTTTTAAGGATTTCTTAAACAATATAACGGCATCCGGCAATTCCTCATGGAAATGGCTCCAGAACTGCTTTACCAACAGCGATTACCAGGAGCAGGGAATCACGGTTACCCTGGCGCTTACGGAGCTGTTCATTGCAGAAAAGCAGAAGGGGGCCTGCAGGGTCCACGGAGGAGGCTTTGCCGGCGTTATCATGGCAGTGCTGCCCAATGAACTGGTGGACGAATTCATACACTATATTGAAAAATGCACAGGAGAGGGAAGCGCTTACCGAATGAGCATCCGCCCATACGGAGCCATCTGCTTTAATGACCTGATTTAGCCGCGTACTGCTTTTTTCGACATAAAACGCCGTGATTTACGGGGCTCACGCTTACAGTTCCCGCGGATTCCTGTGGTAAGGTGGGGGGATTTGCGGTATAATGATGTCAGAGTATGCGGGTATCAGACATGCTCTGGAGCAATCAGAACAATAGGAGGACTGAGCGGATATGATTGGCGAAAAAACATTGGAACTCCTGAAGCAGGTATTGGCGGAAAGCAGCTATACGGTTGCCATCTGCGGTTCCGGGATGATGGAAGAGGGAGGCATTCTGGGACTTAAACAGGAAGGAGATTTCGTTTCAACACGATATTGATACGGTCGAGTACCGCCTTGACTTGGGCG
>OKHM01000556.1_pt1 | contig 10849 bp, 7 predicted proteins | sample 1612121 | NCBI WGS metagenome assembly OKHM01 (sample SAMN04436777, study PRJEB24849) | human gut metagenome | biome: human gut; feature: NICU; material: stool | host: Homo sapiens | place: USA: Saint Louis, MO | collected 2011-03-27
CTCAATGGCGAAGAAATTCCGAGGCACTTGTCCTCGGAATTTGTCTACAGTCTGAACCGGGCCGCAGCATCTGCTGCGGACCCGGTTCTTTATATGTAGAAATCAAGGAAAGTGTATCTGATATCTGACTATGCTGCAAATGGAGCGATTTCCTCCATCAGCTGGTCACAGTCATCTGTGTGAAGAATCAGTTCTACGGTTTTAGACTTTGCCAGTGATAATACACCTACAATAGACTTTGCATCAACCATACGGCTGCCGCATTTCACATCTGCATCGCACTCAAAACGGTTCATGATTCTTACAAAATTGATAATCTGGTCTGCCTGGTCAAACTTAACAAGGATACGTTTCATGTTGTTCACCTCCGTATGGTATTTTATTTAGTATCACTGTCAGATACTTGGGGGATGGTACTTACTGGTAAGTCCGCATCTGACAATGCCTGCTAACGTTATCTTTTGTTTGTCTTCCGACATATTTATAATACCACGTTCAGGTACTGGATTTCCATGGTAATATTTTTCTATCTCATGGAATATTTTCAAATATTATCCTTATATCATCTAAATCTGGTCCTTCCAGTAACCAATATTTTCCGAATCCACCTTTATGGGCTCTCCGGCTATGACCTCCAGCCCGCCGTCATGACCGTAATCCATGGGGTATGTCCTGCCTCCCAGAAGCAGCTCCTGGTCCCCCCTCTCCTCAATACGTCCCTCAGACAGCTCCAGGCACACATACCCTGCCACCCTTCCCAGGTCCATGGGGTTCCATATGTAAAGTACCGGGCAGATATCCTCAGGATCGCTGCCCACATAGTCCTCCATCTGGTCTGGAAGTCCCAGGCCGATGACCTTTACCTTTGAGGCCTGGCCCCGCGCCTTCACCACATCAGCCGCTGCCTTGATTCCTTCCGTGGACAGGCAGCACATTACCTTCAGGTCAGGATAAGTCTCCAGCATCAGATTTGCCTTCTCAGCCGCCTTTTCATATTCCCCTTCCCCGTAGGCAATGTCCACCAGACGCAGGTCACGGTACTCCAGGTTCTGCAGTTCCTGCTTCATCATGTATATCCACTCGTTTTGATTGGCGGAACGGCTTCCCGCCGACAGGATGCCCCACTGGCCGCTGTGACCGCATATACGGTCCACCTCCCTGACCAGTTCCTTGCCCAGCTCCCTGGCATCCACCGGGCTTATGTAAATACTGCGGCTTCCCGCCTCCACATCCGCATCCAGGGTGATGACGGAGATTCCCTTTTCCCTGGCCTGGGTCAGGACCGGAGTCAGGGCATATTCATCGTTGGCAGCCACGGCAATGGCCTCCACCTTCTCGTCGATAAGGTTCTGTATCAGATGTATCTGCTCCTGGGCAGAGGGGTGGTCGGGGTACAGCACAATACAGTTCTTGCCGGCATCCTCCACCGTCTGTTTAAACCCTTCGCTGGCCAGCTCATTGTACCAGTTGTTTCTGGATTTCATGATAATGGCGTATTTTCCCCTGTTAAACTGGCTGCTCTGGCAGGAAAACAGGAACAACACGCCTGTCATCATGACCGCCCCCGCTATCCAAGCCCAATTTTTTCCTTTCACCCTGCCGTTCCCGCCTTCCTGCTGTTTTTTCCCAGTATATACCTAATGTCGTATTTTGTCCATTTCCGTTGCAAATTTATGATTTCTTGATACAATAGTTGTATCGGTATTGATTATTGTATACAAATCACTGCCTTTTAGAAAAGGATGGATGATGATAGATGAAACTTCTGATTGTTGATGATGAAAAACTGACCCGTGAGGGAATCCGGGACAGCTTGGGCCTGGAGAGCCTTGGCATCAGCCAGGTACTGTTAGAGGACGACGGCATACACGGCCTTAAAACCGCCCTTGAGGAGCGCCCGGATATTGTGCTCACAGACGTCCGGATGCCCAGGATGAATGGGGTCCAGATGGCGGAACGGATTTTAAAGGAGCTGCCCGGGACCAGTATCATCTTTATGAGCGCTTATTCCGACAAGGAATACCTGAAAGCCGCTATCAAACTGAAGGCTTTGGGATATGTGGAAAAACCCCTTGACATGGAGGAACTAGCCTCAGCCGTAAAGGAGGCAGTGGACAGCAGCAGGAACGAGAAAATAAGCCAGGCAGCAGCAAGGCTTCAGGAAAAGGAACAGCTGGGCCATCTGAGCCTCCTGCTGTCCCAGCCAGAGGAGGAAAGTCTTATAAAGGCAGGACAGCTGGCGGCGGACCTGGGTCTTTCTATCACCCATACCACCTGCTTCTGCTGCATTATCATTGACTGTGTCACTCCCTTATCCGCACTGCCGGAGGAACAGATGGACGGAATCAGGGATTATTTTATGGAGTATCTCACATCCATGGACATATCCCAGGCCTATGTGCTGAGGGGGGACCACCGCATTATTGTTTTCCTCCACTCCCCGGTGCGTCCCGCGGACAAGACCCTGTACGACTGCGCCGGTCTCCTGGCCCAAAAGCTTATTAAGATATGTCCCTTTTTCATTTCTCTTGGCCCGGTTGTAAGCGGAATGGACCGCGCGCATCTATCTTACCAGGAAGCCAGCGAACATCTGAAGGAGGCATTTTTCCACGACTACGGATTCATACTGACCCGCAATATGGAAACAGCTGTTTTCCGGCCGCCGGCAGATCTCCTTCTGGAATTTTCCATGGCCCTGTCCGAAAAGCAGGAGGAGGAAGCCCTGGACATCGTCAGGCGGCTGTACGAATCCTTTGTGCCAAACGACATGATTGGCCCCAGCCAGGTAAAGGATATCTATTACAAGTATTTCAGCAAGCTGGACGAACACGGCCTGGGAAGCTATATTTCCCTGTGGCAGAAGGAAGGACTGGAGTCTGAATCCATCTGGGAAGGGGTTATGAACTGCACCATCCTGAGGGAGCTCAACGACCTTCTGGCGGCAAAGGTGCGCCTGTTCTTTGAGCGCCTTCGTGGAAACAGCGTGGGAAATCCGGTGGTATTCCAGATAAAGGAATACATCCATAAGAACTATGCGGTCCCGTCCCTTTCCGTGCCCGATGTCAGCGAATACGTCCGCCTTTCATCCAGCTACGTATGTACTATTTTTAAAAATGAGACAGGACAGACCTTAAACCAGTACCTGACGGATTACCGCATCAAGATGTCCAAGCAGTTCTTAAGCGATCCCAGATACAAGATTGCCGATATTTCCTCCAAGGTAGGATACAGCGACGGCAATTACTACAGCAAGACCTTTAAGAAAATCGTGGGCCTGTCCCCTTCTGAATACAGGGAGAAAATGCTTGCATGAAAAACCCGTTCACAAAGCTGATTCACCATTATACCTATGACATGCGCCTGAAAACAAAGCTTGTCATATCGCACATCATCCTGGTTCTGCTGCCCACCGCCGTACTGTCAGGCTTTCTTTACCTGCGCATTTACGGCATTGTTATGGATGACAGCATCCGCTCGGAGCAGGCTTTGTCCGCACAGACCGTGACCTCCATCGAGAGTCTCGTTTCCCATGTGGGGCACGCCTCTGACACCATCACCGGCTCCATGATGGTACAGGATCTGTTCCGGGTACCCAGATCAGAGGCCAGTACCCGGGATATCTCCACCTCCAAGATGAACAGCCTGTTCCACCTGGTGCAGAGCATTACGGACCATTCCATGATTATGGATGTGAAGATTTATTATGATGACAGCGTGTACGGGGACCTGATGCAGTACAACAAGATAGGGAATGCCCTGTTTAACCCGGTTTCTTCCGTCAGCAGCAGCTACTGGTACGGCATTTTCAGCACCTCACAGCAGTCGCGCCTGCTGTGCCCGGAATTGTACCTGACACCGGACGAGACGGGAAAGAGCGGAAAGCTGGCCTATATTACCCGAATCCCTTATACCTATGAAGGCGGTACTGTGTCCGACATTGAAAATGCCTCCGCCTATGTGGCCCTGTATCTGTCCGGACCTGCCTTTGAGACGGTGCTGCGCAACGACGCCACGGTCACGGATGAGGCTGCCTTTCTGGTTAATGAGCGGGATGTAATTGTGTCCGCCTCAGATATGGGCCTGGCCGGGAAATACTTCATTCCCCGCCGTGATTTGGAGCAGCGGGTGGGAAAGGAAAAGACCTTTTCCCTTGTTTCCTATCTGGACGGCTCTGCCTATGTCGCCTATTTTCCCATCGCGGACACGGACTGGTACATGATGTCCATTATTCCTGCCCTCCATATCGGAGACGCCGGAAAGGCGCTGATGACGCATTTTGCCATGATTTACCTGCTGTTCACCGCCCTGGCCCTGTACACTGCCTTCCGACTGTCGGGTTCCATTGCGGACCGCATCATAGGTGTGGCCCTGCAGATGGAGACGGTGCGCACAGGCCCGCCCCAGCCCATGGATGTGGCTGACACGGGCTGCGACGAAATTGGTGTGCTCTCCGATACCTACAACTACATGACAGAAGAAATCATCACCTTAATGGACAGCCAGAAAAAGGCTTCGGATGAGCTTCGGATGGCGGAATTCCGCGCCCTTCAGGCCCAGATCAATCCCCATTTTCTCTATAATACCCTGGATATGATTAACTGGCTGTCCCAGACCGGGCAGAGCGAGAAAGTAACGGAAGCAGTCCAGATCCTGTCCCGTTTTTATAAACTGACTCTGAGCCGCAGGGAGCTGATGAACTCCATTGAGAAGGAGCTGGAGCATGTAAGCCTTTATGTGCGTCTCCAGAACATGCGGTATGACAATTGTGTGGCCTTTGTGGTGGATGTGCCGGAAGAACTCTGCGAGTACACAATCCCCAAGCTGACGTTCCAGCCCATTGTGGAAAATGCCTTTCTCCACGGAATCATGATGAAGGAAGAAAAAAAAGGCAGTATCCTGCTAACCGGCTGGCCAGAGGGAGATGATATTGTATTCATCATCTCTGACGACGGGGCAGGCATACCGCCTGAAACGCTTGATACTTTAAAGGATGATGTGAATGCCGGCACCGGCTCCTCCGCCAGCCCCAGGCACACCGCCTTTTCCGGCCATATCGGCATCTACAATACCAACTTAAGGCTGAAGAGCCTGTACGGCGAATCCTACGGCCTCTCCATCACCAGCACCCTGGGCAAAGGCACGGAGGTAACCGTTCGGATCCCTGCCAGACATATCACGTCTGACTGATTCCTTTCACATCCCAGCAATATGATTCATAGGCCGCTGTCAGGTTCATGGCAGCGGTCTCTTTTGCTGCCTTTTTCTCCAGATAGGATGCCTGGCCCTCCAGGTACTGCGTGCCTGTCAGCAGTCCGGCCTGCTGCTTTCTCTGGAGTCCTTCGTAGGTCAGCTGGGCGCTCTGAAAGGCAGTGAGGGCCGCCTCATAGGCTGTCTTGCTGGCCTGGAGGTTCTGGTAGGAAGCCAAAAACGCTGCCTCCTTTGTCCCCTCCGCCTCATCCACCAGCTTGAATCTGATATTAATTTCAGTGGTACTGCTGGCTGAGGTGTGGCGGGCATTCTGCACGCTCTTGTCATTTCCCATGGCCCTGATCTTATCGCTCTCATAGTCCACGGCTTCAATGGCGGCCATATCCGGCTCCGGTACGGTTCCTATGACCACCTGGCTGCTGTCCTCAATCCCCAGCATGGTAAGAAGCTGCTGCCGCAGCTGACTGGCCTGGAGCCAGAGGGATTCCAGCGAATTTTTGGCAGTGTCCAGTTTTTTTTGCGCTTCCTTCAGCTGGGCCTGGGTGGCGGAACCGGCTGCCTGCTTTCTCCCCATGGCCTCAAAGGCGGCCTGTAAGGACTCAACCCGCTTTTCCTGGTATTCCACGTTCTGCACCATCTGGTTGTAGGAATTCATCAGTGTCTGAGCTGTCATGGTAAAGGTATCCGCGGATTTTTCCAGGCTGCGGGTGCTCTTTTCACTGGTCATGGTATCCAGCTGGCTGTATATACGGCTGGCTGAGGATTTTAACATGGCGGCATTGGAGGCATAGATTCCGGCTGTCTGGCTGTCCTCATCGTCCATGTCCTCCGCCTTATCCTCCATGTTGTCCTGCTCCCGCTTAAGGGTGTCCCATATTTCCTGGTAGGCGTTTATATTGTCCTCATAATCCTCTATGCTCTCTTTTAAAGACAGGTTCCCCTGTTTCAGCAGTTCCCTCAGATTGCCGTATTCAATGATTATGGCACCCGCTGTATTCCCTGCGGTTTCCGGGGTGGTGCTGGCTGCTCCGGCCTGGGATATATCCTTAGATATGTCCTGAGATGTGTCCTGAGATGTGTCCTGAGCTGCATAGGAAGTCCGGCCGCCGGCTCCCCACAGGCACAGTACCATTGCCAGAAGAACTATTTTAACCTTTTGGGTGTTTCCTGTCTGCGTGTTTCCCGTTTCTGTATTTCCCGTTATTATGTCCCCCCTGTTCCTGCCGCTCTCCTTTATATCACTGCGGTTTCTCATTTCTGTCCCACCTCGTTTCGTTCTGCCATTTCCTGTGCTTTACACGGTTCTATTCCGTCTCCCATATGCTCACATCCTATGACACGGACGCCAGTCCGTCCACCGACCAACGGTATTCCAACTGGGCCTTAAGCAGGGCCAGCTTCTGTGTGCGCACATTGACCTGGGCCGCGGCAAAGGCGGTCTGCTGTGTTACATAATCGTTCCTTGTCGTGGTTCCGGCTGCCATTTTCCGCTCCGCCGTCTCCATGGCTGCCGCCTCGATTTCATACGTATTAAGGGCCTGCTCATAGTCGGATTTGGATATCATCATGCTCTCGTATGCATTCTTTATGCTGGAAGCAGCTGTCTCCTTCTGGCTCTTTAAGCTCTGTTCCAGACTGGTTTTGTTGGTGCCGCTTTTTGCATTGGCTATTTTCTTTTCAAGTATTTTAAGGCTGTAGTTGTTTTCCACTCCCCTGGATACATCTTCCTCCAGGTTAATGGCTGTCATCCCCTCCAGGTCCGGCTCCGGCACATCCCCTATATCCACCTGCGCCCCGTAGGTCCATCCCAGCATAAGGCAGAGAGTTTCTTTTGTCTGCCCCAGACTGCTCTGGGCCGACAGCAGGGATGCATCTGCCGATGTGACGGCCTCCTGGGCCGACAGCACCTGGGCCTGGGTAGACATACCCGCACTCAGGCGGTTAAGCGTCTGGTCATAGGAGGACCGGGCCTGTATCTTATTCTGTTCCAGGCTCTCCAGACTGTATGTCTGGCTCCAGTAGCTTATCATCAGCTCCTGGGCCTCCTTCACCAGACCTGCTTCTGTCTTGTCATATTCCAGCTTTTTGACGTCCCCGTCCTCCACATTGTCGTCTCCCTGCTCCCGCAGATTATCTGCCTGAATCTGGCTGCTCAGATAGGAGGAAAGGCGGCTGGCATAATCTGAATCCGACGAATCAGGATATTCCAGGCTTCCGTATATATCATCGGCGGCATCATAGTAATCATCCGCGATATCGTCCGCGTCCTCGCCCCGGAAATCCTCATACTCCAGCTGGTTCTGGATCACCGTGTTATTGTATACATGAATCAAATCCGCTATCTCTGTGAATTCCAGCTGATTATCCCTGAGGGAAGCCCACTGTTCTGCGGTATAGGCAAACTCCGGGGTGCCGGCCCATGCCGTCACCGGCATGGTGCCAAGGCACAATACCACTGCCAGGCATCCTGCCCCTATTTTTCCATATTTCATATGATTGACACCTCTTTCTTAAATATCCAGTACAACCCGTTTCTTATCACCGTTCATAAGCGCATAGTAGATTGGCAGTATGAACAGAGCCACCGCCACGCCCACGCTGAGTCCGCCGATGTTAACAATGGCCAGACCCTGGGTGGTGGAACCGCTGTCCCCTATGGCCAGGGCCATGGGAATCATGGAAAGGATGGTGGTAAGGCTGGTCATCATAATGGGCCTTAAACGTGTGGCGCCGGCCTCAATGAGGGCTGTCTTTAAATCCATGGTCATGCGGTATTGGTTCACTGTATCCACATAGAGGATACCATTGTTAACAACAGTGCCGACCAGAATCAGGAAGCCCAGGATAGACGTCATACTGATGCTGACCCCCGTAATCTGCAAAAGCCCGAAGGAGCCAATGAGGCTGAATGGTATGGTAGTCATTACCATGAAGGAAAACTTCGGTGACTCAAACTGCGCTGACAGTACCACAAATACCAGGAACACAGCAACGGCAATCGCCTGGTACAAGGCTGCAAATTCCTCCTGCATCATTCGGTTCATGGAGTTGACGCCCCTTTTGATGGTGCCGCTTAAGTTGGGGTTTATGACCTCGCTGTCTATGGCGGACTGGACATTTCCCCCTGTATAATCTGCTGTAATGGTTATCTCATATGCCTTATCCGTCTTGGAAATGGAAGCCGGGCTGTCCTTATAATAGATTTCCGCCACATCCGTCAGGGCCACATAGCCTCCGGAAGGCTTGGAGAGTATAATATCCTTCATCTGGCTGACCGTGCGGTACTCATCCTCCGGGTACTCAGCCATCACGCTGACCTCCCTGCCGTCCACATCCAGGGTGGTCACCTCTTCGCCGTCCATCATCTGCTTTACCTGGGAACCAATCTGGGATGCAGTAAGCCCCTCCGCTGCCGCCAGTACCGGGTCCACCTTCACGGTAACCACAGGCGCTGTATTTTCTATGCTGGAATGGACGTTCATCACATCGTCCCTGGCCGTCATCTCGGCAACAATCTTGTTGCTGACTTCCTGGAGCTCGTCGTAATCTGTTCCGTTAAGGATGACTTCATATCCCCGGTTCCTGCTCATGAAGCTCATGGACGAGGATGCCTCCACTGTCACCGTACAGTTATCCAGATCCGCCATCTCTGTCTCCCACTGCTCCACTACCTCGTCGGTGCTCATATCCCTGTTGTCCCTCAGATAGGCTGTTATGGTACCGCTGTCATTGTTATAGCGCAGCATGTAGGATTCCACATCCGGATGCCCCTGGACAATCTCCTCTGCCTGCAGCAGCATGGCGTCGGCATTTTCCGACAGCAGCCCCGGCCTTGTTTCGATGGAAACACTGACCGTTCCCGTATCGTCCGCTGTCATAAGCTCGGTTTCCATCCCGCTGGCCAGAAAATAGGCTGCAATCACCAGGATTACAGATGCAATCATGATAATGGCCTTGTGGTTTAAAAGTCCGGGCATGATGCGGCGGTATCCGTTCTGTATCCGCTCCATGGGCCGCGACATCGGCGCCTGCATCCTCTCCTGGGGCTTATACGCCATATATGTAAGGGGAACAATGGTAATAGCCGACAAAAAGGAGGCGAGCATACAGAACACGATAACGTATCCCATGGAGCCGAACATCTGTCCCGACATACCCTGCAGAAATACCAGCGGCAGGAAAACCACGCAGGTAGTCACCGTGGAGCCCAAAATGGACTGCAGCACAATGTTTGTACCTGACAGGGAAGCCCTGGCATATCCCAGAAGGCCCTTGTCCTCCTCTGTCTCGATGGCCCTGAAACAGCTCTCCAGCACCACGATGGAGTTATCCACCATCATGCCCACGCCCAGCACCAGACCGCTCATGGTAATGATGTTCAGAGAAAAACCGGCGCTGGTCATCAGAATCAGGGACACCAGGATAGAGGTAGGTATGGAGCTTCCTACAATCAGGGACGCCTTATAGTCCCCAAAGAAAATGAATATGATAATCATGGAAATCACGGCTGCCAGCACCAGGGTAAGGGCCACATCCTTAAGGGAGCTGAGAATGCTGTCCGCGCTGTCCCTGACAATCCTGATATTCAGGTTCTCGTCGTCCGCCTCCAGGCTTTCGATAACCTCCTGGACCTCGGATGACACATCCATGGCCGTGCTGCTCTGCTGCTTGGTGATGGAAATGGAAATAGTGTCCTGGCCGTTGTAGCGCGAGATACCTCCCCGGCTCTCCTCTGCCTCATAAACCTTGGCAATGTCCTCCAGATACACAATTTTTCCGCTGGAGGTGGTGATGGGGACTTCCTTCAGAGCTTCTATGGTCTCATGCTCCAGGGACGTTGAAACAGAAAGCTCCAGTTTTCCGGATACAGCATCGCCGGATGGGTAGGAAAGATTTGCCGTGCTCATGGCAGTGGACACGTCGCTCATGGTCACCTGATACTGGGCCATCTCATCGGATTGAAGCTCAATTTTATAATATTCCGACTTACCGCCCATGGCCTCCACCTCTGCCACAGAGGAAATCTGTTCCAGCAAAGGCACCACGGTCTGGTCCACATAATCGTACAAATCCTCCTGGGAAGGATTTGATATGGAAAGCATCATGGTGGTTCCCGCATTGTTATTCATCTCCATGACAGAAGTCTCCGCGTCGTCAGGGAGCTGGCGGCTCAATGCATCCAGACTCTGGGATAAATCATTATATGCGTCATCCATATCGGTGCCGTAATCATATTCCAGCATAATCATGGCCCTGTTTTCGCTGGAAGTGGAGCTCATGCTTTTCACGCCCTCTATGGTCCCCACCTGGTCTTCTATGGGCTGGGTCACAAGTTCATCTATATCCTCAGGACCAGCCCCGGAATAAGACGCTATGATAATCAGCATGGGCTGATCCGTGTCCGGCATCTGTTCCAGCGTGGCATTAAAAACGGAAGAAATACCGAATACCAGAAGGCAAAGCAATGCCATAACCGTGGCCACCGGACGTTTTAATACAAACCTTGTCAATCCCATGGGTTATGCCTCCTGTTCCGCCTGTGATGCTGCATGTTTGCTGTCTTCCCCGCCGGGTGCTGCTGTTTCTCCGGCCTGTGTTTCTTCCTCGGACTGGTTCCCTTCTCCGGACTGGAACTCTTCTC
>OKHM01000562.1_pt1 | contig 10757 bp, 11 predicted proteins | sample 1612121 | NCBI WGS metagenome assembly OKHM01 (sample SAMN04436777, study PRJEB24849) | human gut metagenome | biome: human gut; feature: NICU; material: stool | host: Homo sapiens | place: USA: Saint Louis, MO | collected 2011-03-27
CTTGCACAAAGAAGGCACAGCGATTATGGCTGCAATGACCGTATCCTTTGAGTGGGCAATGCTGGGACAGAATTTCGTCTCACCACAGATTTTAGGAACCTGCATCCTGATGGCGGTTGTCTATCCATTTGTTGCAGGAGCAATTCCGGGCGGCGGACCATTTCTTCTGTTCTCTGTATTCGGATGGCCTATGGAAACATTTGCGGCAGTTATGGCTCTTCATACCATAACAGATGCCCCCACAACTGCGATTAATGTTGTTGGTGATTTAAGCAGTGGAATGCTGATCCAGAAGATGGTTGCCAAAGCAAAAAGGAAGGAAAGGCCCTGACCAAGCATTCGATTTTAATCCCCGTTTTTTTTCACGGTTATCATGTAAATGCTCCACCAGAGCAATACAAGCAGAAGCCAGCCGATACCAGTGGCTATGGAAACCGCATACAGTCCGGCCGTTCCCACAAACATCCAAGACAGAATTACGCGCAGAGTAAGGTGCATGGCGGCCCCTGCCATGGGTATGGTTACGCGTCCGGTTCCCTCGAAATATCCTGCCAGCCCATTACCCGCAAAGCAGAGAACGTAGAAGCAGGCAATGGTCTTAAGATATTGGACTGCCTGAACAAAGGCTGCTCCGTCCAGGGTACCGAGCATAAAGCCCATGAAATCTGGAGCGGTCAGATACATGACGCCGGAACAGAAGAGGCCAAAGCTAATCAGTAGCAGAATTCCCATGGTAAAACCCTGCTTTACGCGCTGGTGGTTTCCTTTCCCGATGTTCTGGGCAATAAAAACCGATATGGAGGCAGAACCGCTGTCACCGAAGGAATTGGCGAATCCCTCGATTCGACTGGCAGCGGTATAGGCTGCAATACCATCAGTGCCCAGTGTATTGACCGCGCCCTGCACCAGCAGTTTGCCGATGTAGACGCTGGACATGTGAAGGGCGGTTACGGAACAATAGCTCCAGATCCGTTGCAGAAGGGAAGAATCCACCGTCATGTCCTTTTTTCGCGGTAACAGTCCGGAAGTCTTGTATTTCATATAGATCAGACACAGCAGCACTGAGGCTGCCTGGGACAGCAGAGTGGCCCAGGCAGCGCCTGCGATTCCAACGCCCAAACCAGCTACCAGAATTAGGTCCAGGACAAGATTAAGACATACGGCTACGGCAAGGAATAGTAGGGCAGCCACGGTATCTCCCGCAGCCCGGAGAACCGCGCTGCAAAAGTTATACAGAAAGGTTGTGGCCAATCCGCAGAAGATGATAAACAGATAGGTATAAGCAGGTTCAGTCACCTCCCGGGGTGTCCGGATCATACGAAGCACAGGTGTTAAAAGCAGAATGCCCAGGACGCTGATTACCACTGTAAAGATGCAACCCGACATGAGGGAATTAAAAACTCCTTTGCGAAACAGCTTCCGATTACCGCAGCCATAGAACTGGGCCAGTATAATGGAGATGCCGGTACAGAACCCATTGATTACAAATACAAAAAGATTCATGACGGTTCCAGATACGCCCGTGGCTGCAAATGCAGCCGACCCCGCGTACCGCCCGACCACCAGAGCGTCAATGGTGTTATAGAACTGTTGAAGTATATTGCCAAGGATCATCGGAGCAGCTAGACGAATCAGTTGGGAGCGTATGTTTCCGGATGTAAGAGTAATCATAAATAGGTTCCTTTCATAGTTGGTCCGGTTACCACATGTGAGGATATTTTGGGGCATTTTTGTGTCAACCGGTCATTTAACAGGATATAATGAAAAGTGATAATTGTAAAATGCTTATTTTGGCCTTAATATATAAATAAGTATTTATATTAATAAGTGGATGGAGGCTGAAACAAGTGACAGAACGGGAGATTGACGCATTTTTGACAATAGTCAGAACAGGGAGCATTTCGGCGGCAGTCCAGAAGCTGTATGTGACGCAGCCCGCCTTGAGCAGGCGCATTCGCGCTTTGGAGCAGGAGTTGGGGTACGGGCTGATGATCCGCAGAAAGGGAGTAAGAAACATTGAATTGACGGCGGAGGGAAAGGCGTTCATTCCACTTGCTGAAAAATGGAAATCAGTGTGGAATGAGAGCAGGGACTTGAAAGAAATCGATCGGTCAAGAACATTTCATATTGGTTCTGTGGGCAGCGTGAGTACCTACCTGCTTCCCAGAGTTCTGGAACGGTTTATGGAAAACCATCCGGACTGTTCCCTGAATTTCCACCACTGCCATTCCCTCGAAAGCTACGAACTGGTGGAGAATGGAAGCCTGGATCTGGCGCTGGTGTCGGATAACATGTTTTCGCAGGGAGTCCTGACGATGCCGGCTTTTAAAGGGAAGATGGTTCTGGTGGCTTCGAAAGAGATGGGTAGCAGGGAAGCCATAGCGAAAGATTGTGGTAATGGGGAAAGCGGTGCCGGTTCATTAGAGCCGGAGTCTGACTTCCTCAAGCGGGTCGTGAGCCCTTCAGATCTAGATCCGGAAAAGGAGATCCGTCTTCCTTGGGATCCGGAATATGATATGTGGCATGATTACTGGTTTGGACCGGGAGTACGGCCACGGGTAATGTTGGACCAGATGTCCCTGATGGAGTTCTTTCTGCGGGAACAGGGGTGCTGGGTCATTGCGCCTGAATATATTGCGCAGATATTAAAGGCACGGGGGGGTTTCAAGCTCTATGAGATGCAGGATGGCCCTGGCGAAACAGTAATTTATTATCTTGTGAAAAAGGGAGAGAACTCCGGATATGCCACGGAATTTCTGACAGTGATGAAGCAGATGCTGGATGGCCTGAATGGGTTTACAATGTTGATATGACCCAACATCATACCATTTAGTTAATATTCGATACACCTATGGTTAGATTCTACAATAAGGGATCTAACCTTTTTTGTATAATTATACAATAAAAAAATAAATACATTGACAGATATGTGTAAATATGCTAATATAATTTTGTCGAATTATTGTCGACAAATTAAAGACGATTATTCGACAAAGATTAATTTAGTAAAGAAAAAGGAGAAAAAATAGTATGGTTCATATAAAAAAAAGAGTAAATATTTTAGATAATGAGTTAGTAAACGCTTTTAAATGCCAGGATTCAGCAACAGTTCATGAGGCAATGGGACAGCGTGGTGCTATGAATCCATTCATTAAGCCTATCGAGAAAAAAATGCGTGTATGTGGTCCGGCATTGACAGTTACATGTCATTCAGCAGATAATATTATGCTTATCAAAGCTATTAATATGGCAAAGAGGGGGGATGTTATTGTAGCTAATATGGGGCAGATACAAAATTCAGGTCCTTTTGGCGAAGTTTTAGCTAATGAATGTATGGCAAAAGGCGTTGCGGGATTGATACTTACAAGTTCTGTTAGAGACAGTAGACAGATTATTGATTTGGGATTTTCCGTGTTCTGCACTAATTTATGTGTATGTGGAACAGCTAAATCTACTCTGGGTACTATTAACCATGTTATATCCTGTGGAGATGTCATTGTTCATCCTGGCGATTTGATTATTGGAGATAATGATGGAGTAGTGGTAGTTCCGGTGGAGGAATGTAGTGAGGTATTGGAGAAGGCCAAAGCTAGGATACAAAAGGAGAAAACGGTGATGGAGCGGCTGCGAAAGGGGGAATCATTATTTGACATTTATGGATATCAGAGCGTGCTTGACGGATTAGGGTGTGTTGAAGAACGATAACTACTTTGAAAGGAGAAATAAGAATGGATTTTAACAAAAAGTACCGGACAAGGCTTGAAAGGCTTTCTACTACCAACGTATCAGATGCAATGGATGCCTTAGGATATCGGGGAGCCACGTTTGGAATCCGGCCTATGACACCTCAATGGGGAAAATGTGCAGGACCGGCTGTTACTTTAAAGATGACAGCTGCAGGAGAAACAAAAGGCAAGCACCATTTAGGAGTTAAAGCAATTGACGCAGCCAATGAGGGTGATATCGTTATCATAGATAACGGAGGAAGACTGGATACATCCTGCTGGGGAGGGATTCTTGCCAATGGGGCAAAAATGAAAGGTATAACTGCAGTGATGATAGATGGCGCATGCCGGGATTTGGATGACTGCATTGAAATAGATTTTCCGGTCTATGCAAGGGGGACGGTTGTTGCTACGGCGAGAGGACGCGTTATGGAGGAAAGCACAAATACGATGATTCAGTTTGGAGGAGTGCAGGTGCGGCCCGGGGACATAGTTATGGGAGACCGCAGCGGAGTGGTTGTCATTCCCCAGGAACATATTGATGAAATACTCGAGAAGGCAGAGCGGTTGTATCAAAAAGAAGAGGATATGATTCATGAAATCCGCAATGGAGTTTCTATGATAGAAGTGGATTCAAAATATAATTATGAAAAAATGTTAAAGTAATCATAAAATCCATTGGCTTTGGGAAAACAAAATTGTATTAAGGAGAAGAGGGATATGGATACTTACAAGGAAAGGTTGGAAAGGTTAGATACGACCTGTGTATCAGATGCAATGGACCGCTTGGGAATTCCTTGTGGCCTTATGGGAATAAAACCTGTTCTAACAGGATCGCGTATCTGCGGTGAGGCATTTACAGTGCATTATGTTCCTTGCGGAACCGTAAAAGGGACAGTAGGAGATTTTTTGGATGATGTCAAACCAGGACAGATTGTAGTGATTGACAATAATGGGAGATCAGACTGCACCGTATGGGGAGATATAATGACAATTACATCGGTGAAAAAAAATATTGGAGGTACGTTGATTGATGGGGTCTGCCGTGATATTCCGGGTATTAAGAATCAGGACTACCCAATCTTTTCGAAAGGTTTTTATATGGTGACTGGTAAGGACCGGGTGGAAGTGGATGCGGTAAATATCCCGGTGTCCATCTGTGGAGTAAGGGTCTGTCCGGGCGATATTATCATGGGGGACGATACTGGTGCTATCGTAATACCCAAGCATGATGTGGATCAGGTAGTGAAAGTGGCAGAGGAAATAGATAAGAAGGAAAAAGATATCATAGAATTGGTGAAGGCAGGCCGGACACTAAAGGAAGCAAGGGAGCTTACAGGATATCATCATCTTCAGACTAAAATAGAAAGCGGAGGAATTATATGAAAGATTTATATTTTGAAGTAGTGACAAATAGTGGAAGCAGTAATATCAAGCTTAGTGTAGATAATCTTTATATTGCAGGTTTTGCAGGTCGTGATATAGAGAAAACGATGAAGCATATAGAAGAATTGGTTAAGTTAGGTGTATCCCGCCCTGACAGCATTCCTACTTATTATATAAACGGGACAAATCTTCTGGTTCAGGATAATGAAATACAGGTAGTGGGGAATGGTTCCAGTGGAGAGGTTGAATTCATTATACTGCAGCATGATGGAGAATTGTATATAGGTATCGGCAGTGACCATACAGACAGGGATTTAGAAACTGTTGACGTGCCTAAGGCAAAACAGGTTTGTCCGAAACCTATAGGAAGTACATTGTGGAAGTATTCCGAGGTTAAAGAACATTGGGATGAGCTTATTATGGAGTCTTGGCAGATTATTGACGGTACGAAGGTTCTATATCAGAGTGGGACAGCAAAGGATTTATTGTCTTTGGAAAGCCTGATTGATGGAGCAAGAAGTACTATTCCAACTAATCTGGAGAACATATTGTTGTTTTCGGGAACGGTAGCTACTGTGAATGGCATTAAACCTGGAAGTCATTTTTTTGGAAAGATTACGGACAAGTTTTTTGGACGTTCATTGGAATTTGATTATGGAATTAAGGTGATTTAAAGAAACAGAAGGGGAAACGTTAAACCGGATTCATAATATTAGGAGGAGTAACCTATGAAAACTTTAGTTATTACCAGTCTTGCCATAGCTGCCGCAGTATCCGTATTGACAGCATGTGGCGTGTCTGGAAGTTCAGAGCCTATAGGGGTGCAGTCATCGGAGGTTTCTGTTACTGGAGAAGGTGAAAAGATTATTTTAAAGATGGCACATATAGGGTCAGAGGATCACCAATATAACATAGGATGTGAAATTCTTAATGACTTGCTCCAGGCTAAGACAGATGGGCGGATACAGATACAAGTCTTTCCTAATGCCCAGTTAGGGGCAGAAAGGGAGGCAATTGAAGGCGTGATTATGGGGTCTATTGATATGACTACAGTAACCATGGATGGGGCTGTGCCTGCTTGGGTACCAGATACTGCGGTAATGAGCATACCATATTTATTTGATTCGAAAGAAGACGCATATAATGCATTAGACAATTACATCGGTCCTATGTTGGAGACAAAATATGAAGAGGCTGGATTAAAGTGCTTGGGATTTATGGAACTGGGGTTTCGGCATTTTACCAATAACAAACGCCCTATACACACCGCATCTGATATGAAGGGACTGATTATAAGGGTACAGGAGGCGCCTATTTGGTTTGGATTGTGCGATACATTAGGTGCGGTTGCTACTCCTGTTGCAATTAATGAATTATATACAGCATTACAACAGGGGGTTGTAGATGGTCAGGAGAATCCTCTTGGTACGATTGTGACCTCAAAATTTTATGAGGTCCAGAAATATGTAACGCTGGATGGACATACATACGGTGCAGGATCTATTTTTATGAATAAAAATAGATGGGATTCATTATCAGAGACAGACCAGAAAATAATACAGGAATGTATAGATGAAATGATCCCTTTGCAGAGGGATAAGGTAACTAAGATGGAGGATGAATATAAAAAGATATTGCGTGAAAGCGGAACAATCATAGATGAGGAGCCTGATATTTCGTCTTTTGTAACTGCAACGGAAGGGATAGAAAAAAAACCTGATATCGTAGCATTATTTAATGATATATCAATTGTACAGGGAGTACGCGACTATCTGATGGGAAAATGACAGGTGGTTTAAAAACTATATAAAAAGTATGAGGTGAAAAAGTGATGAAATATATTAATAAAGCTCTTGATACTTTTATAGAAATCATCATGGTACTTAGCGCATTAGTCCTTACATTGGTAACTTTTGTAGGAGTGATATCAAGGTTTGTTTTTTCGCTTCCAATAGGGTGGAGCAATGATGTGACACGTTGGAGTTTCATTTATGCTATTTTTTTTGGAGCTTCTTATGCTGCACGGACGAACAGCCATTTAAATTTAGATGTTATTATCGGGCTGTTAAAGCCAAAAGTCAAGATAGCGGTTGAAATGGTTATCTGCACGCTTCTTGTTGTATTTTGCCTGATGGTTACATTTTTAGGTATCAAACTTACGATGGGCTCTGGTATGACACAAAGGATGCCTTATATAAATATGCCGGTTGGGATTCTATATGCAGCCGTTCCTCTTAATTCATTTTTTATGGCCATATTCTATCTGGAATATGCCTTGAACGGGATTAAATTGATAGTTCAGAATGGTAGGGAAGGGGGGATAAAATAATGGCATTAATATTAGTTTTGTTTGCTGCATTTTTCGTGGGTATACCTATTGCATTTGCTTTAGGGATTGTATCTACTGTTGGATTGGTTTCCATGGGTAGCCCTTTGCTGGTGGTGGTTCAGCGTATGTTTACCGGGGTTGACAGTATCCCTTTAATTGCGGTTTTACTTTTTACACTTGCCGGGGCATTGATGCAGCGCGGTGGTATTTCACAGAGGCTAATCAGCTTTGCAGATGTACTGGTTGGACATCTGCCGAGTGGTATGGCAATGGTAACGATTGTTGGATGCATGTTTTTTGCTGCTATTACTGGATCAGCTATTGCTGCGACCGCTGCAATCGGAGGAATAATGATTCCGGTCATGGCGGAAAAGGGCTATGATAAGTCGTTCTCATGTTCATTAATGGCAACAGGGGGGTCTATAGGACCAATCATTCCTCCAAGTATTCCACTCCTTGTTTACGGAGTGCTAGCAAATTGTTCTGTGGCAAAGTTATTTTTAGGTGGAATCATTCCAGGCTTACTTATGGGAATCGGCTTGATGGTATATAGCTACTTCCTGGGTAAAAGGAGACATTATTTCGGGCGTGAAAAACGTGCTACTGTTCGAGAACTGCTTTGTGCAATCAAAGACGCACTCTGGGCATTAATCACCCCCATAATTATTATGGGAGGAATTTTATCAGGCGTATTTACCGCCACGGAGGCAGCAGGGGTTGCCTGTATCTATGCTGCGTTGATTGGCGTTTTTGTCTATCATGAACTGGATTTAAAGGGGATAAAAGAGTCGCTTATTGAATCGTCCAAAACAACCGGGATTGTATTGCTGGTAGTTGGTTTTGCGTCCTTATTTACATGGGTAATTACGATGCAGATGATTCCACAGCAAATTGCAACTTTCCTTGAGGCAACCATTCATCAGCGTTGGATGTTGTTATTAGTAATTAATGTCATACTGCTTATTGCAGGTACATTCATTGATACAACAAGCGCCATTGTAATCTTCGCACCATTATTTCTTGCGTTGGCACCAGTGTTTGGACTTGATTCCATCCATCTGGGAGTGATGATGGCAGTTAATTTATCAATTGGTATGTGTACGCCACCGTTAGGTGTATGTTTGTTTGTCTCAGGGGAACTGGGGGATATTTCACTTAAACATATGATGAAGGATTTATGGCCACAGCTGCTGGTATTAATTGCGGTTTTAGGATTAATTACATATATACCAGCTACAGTTACCTGGATTCCTGATATGCTGATTCAATAAAATGATTACAAAGACTATTTGCAGGAGGTCATAATGGAAGATATCACAATGATGAGTATGGAACAAGTAGCGGGGATGGTTAGGAGACAGGAAATTTCACCAGTTGATTTGGTAGAGGCCTGTCTGAAGCGCACGGAGCTTCTTCAACCGAAGCTAAATGCATATGTATATCTAATGGCAGATGAAGCGAGAAAAAAGGCTCAAATTGCAGAGGATGAGATAAAACAAGGAAAGTATAAAGGAATGATGCATGGAATTCCGGTTGCCTTAAAGGATCTTTATTATACAAAAGGTGTTCCAACAACTGCCAGTTCAGAAGTTCTTAAGGACTTTATTCCAGATTATAATAGTACAATTGTGCAAAGGCTGATAGATGCAGGGGCTATTATCATGGGTAAGACTAACACACATGAATTTGCATTTGGGCCAACAACTGAAGATTCTTGTTTTGGGCCTACCCGTAATCCATGGAATCCAAAGAAACATCCTGGCGGCTCTTCGGGTGGTTCAGGCGTAGCTGCAGCAACTGGAATGGCTTATGTTGCAATGGGAACAGACACAGGAGGTTCTGTGCGGATTCCAGCCAGCATGTGTGGTACCGTTGGATTCAAACCGAGCTATGGACTGGCCAGCCTGTATGGGATTATAGCCCTAAGTTTCAATCTGGATCATCCCGGTCCTATTTGCAGAAGTGTGACTGATGTGGCAATAACAATGGATACCATTACAGGAACGGACATAAGAGATACATGTCCTGGGGCGATAACGGGTGAACCGACCTGCTTTTATGAAGGACTGAAAGATGAGGGTGATTTAACAGGTAAGATAATTGGTGTACCCACTAACTTTTTCTTTGATAAGACAGACTATAAAGTTGAATTTGTTGTGAGAGAAGCAATTGAAAAATTAAAGGAGTTAGGAGCTGAAATACGCTATATTCATATTCCGGCGTTGGAACTTGTTACAGACGCATCTACCTGTATCATGTTTAGTGAGGCGGCATTTTTACATAAAGAAAGATATCCTTTACAGAAAGAAAAATACCAAGCGGGTGTGGCTGAACGGCTTGAACAAGGAAATGCATATACAGCAGTTCAATATATACAGGCTTCCAGGAATAGGGAAAAGATAATGAGCGCTTGGGAGGAAACATTAAAAGGTATTGATGCTGTAGTTGCTCCTACTTGTCCTATAACTGCCTTTGATATAGGGTTAACGCCTCCATGGAAGATAGAAACACGTGGACAGACGGAACTTGGTAAGCCGATGTGTACATATCATACAAGATTAGCCAATATGACAGGCGGACCGGCATTGTCACTACCTGTCGGTCTGACAGATGAGAAGCTTCCGGTTGGTCTGATGATTATGGGGCGGCGAAATGATGACTTGGGTGTATTAAGAATTGGGTATGTTTATGAGAAGCATAATCGGTATCCGATGCTGGAGATTAATTAAAACGTAATTGTTTTTTATGACTAATATGTCAATAGGACTGGTATAATATTGCCAGTCCTCATTTATTCAAATATTTTGAGTTGTTATTACCTATCAAGAAATAAATACAAATATGCGGAATCATGCAATACGCAGAGGCAGGGGGAGAAAAAGGGTTGACAAGCGGATTGGTTTGGTTTATAGTTTTAGTAGACTGAATGTCGACAATCAATCGAGGGGGAGTTATTCTTGGCTAGAAAAGAACAGGCATATGAATACATAAAAAATGAAATTATTTCCGGCAGGTTTTATCCAGGATGTCCGGTGCGAGAGAATGAATTATCAGATACATTGAAGATGAGTAGAAGTCCGATCAGGGAAGCGTTGAGGGAATTGGAATCAGAAGGCGTGCTTGTGAGTTATCCATCTCGCGGGACATTTGTTTCGTCTTTGACTCCATATGATGTTGAAGAAATATATGAACTTCGCTCTCTTCTTGAACTGTGGGCGCTAGAGAAAGGGTTTTTACGTATAACGGACGAGGAATTAAATCATGCAGAAGAGTTATTTGTTATCTCAAATAAAGAGTTAAATTGGGATGGTATTCAC
>OKHM01000563.1_pt1 | contig 10748 bp, 9 predicted proteins | sample 1612121 | NCBI WGS metagenome assembly OKHM01 (sample SAMN04436777, study PRJEB24849) | human gut metagenome | biome: human gut; feature: NICU; material: stool | host: Homo sapiens | place: USA: Saint Louis, MO | collected 2011-03-27
GCGCACCACGTCCATGGCCTCGGGGGTGGTGACCCTCAGGCCGCCTTTGAATTCGGATTTGATGCCGAGGGCCTTGAGCATGTGGGAGATCTGCGGGCCGCCGCCGTGCACGACGATCGGATGCAGGCCCACCTGACGCAGGAAGACCATGTCTTCGGCGAAGCACTGCTTCAGATGGTCATCGACCATGGCGTTGCCGCCGTATTTGACGACGATACGCTGGCCGGCGAACTCCTCCAGCCAAGGCAGCGCTTCAATAAGCACTTCTGCCTTCTGATCGACGCGCAAATCGGTGTGCACGTCGAAATGGAACCCAGGTCCCTTCAATTCTGTAGCCATTTTTTCTCTTTTCTGCGACGCCGGCGACGCTATCGCTGCCGGCTGCTACAAACAGCCCACTGGGCTGTTTGTCAGCTTTCGTAGTCGGCGTTGATGTGGACGTATTCGTGGGTGAGGTCGTCGGTCCAGACGGTGGCCTCGGCGTCCGAGCCGGTGTTCAGGTCGATGTCGATGTGGACTTCGCGCGGGGTCATGTCGACCTCGCTGCGGTCGCGGCCGGCGCCGCCGTTCTCGCAGATGCGCACGCCGTTGACGTCCACGGTCAACTTGTTCGAATCGTAAGGCGCGACTTCAGGCGGCACAGTGCCCAAGGAGCTGACGATGCGGCCCCAGTTCGGATCGTTGCCGGAGATGGCGCACTTGAGCAGGTTCGAGGCGGCGACGGCACGACCACAGGCAAGTGCCGCGTCTTCGCTGGTGGCACCGGTGACGGTGATGCGAATGTCGTGGGAGGCACCTTCGCCGTCGCCGATGATCTGGCGGGACAGGGAGACGCAGGCCTCACGCACCAGCTTGTTGAATTCGTCCTTGTCCGGTTCGACGCCGGAGGCACCGGAGGCGAGCAGCAGGACCGTGTCGTTGGTGGACATGCAGCCGTCCACGTCGATGCGGTTGAACGAATGTTCGGCGGCCACGGCGAGTGCGGCCTGCATCTGGCCGGCGGAGACGACCGCATCGGTGGTGATGACGCACAGCATGGTGGCCAGCTGCGGGGCAATCATGCCCGAGCCCTTGACCATGCCGCCGATCTTCCAGCCGTTGGAGCCGGTCAGTTCGACCGTCTTCGGCTTGGTGTCGGTGGTCATGATGGCGTGGGAGGCGTCGGCACCGGCTTCGGCGGTGGCGGCAAGAGCCTCATGGGCACTCTTGGCACCAGCCAGCACGTTGTCCAACGGCAGCAGTTCACCGATGAGACCGGTGGAGCAGACAGCCACATCATTCGGTTCGGCGCCGATGAGACCGGCGACCGTTTCCGCGGTGGTGACGGACTGGGCGTAACCGGCCTCGCCGGTGCAGGCGTTGGCACCGCCGGAGTTCAGAATCACGGCCTTGACGTGACCGTCGGCGACGACCTTACGGCTCCACTGCACCGGGGCGGCACAGAAACGGTTCGAGGTGAACACGCCTGCAGCCGCGTCGAGCGGGCCGTTGTTGACCACGAGGGCCAAGTCCTTCTTGCCTTCGACGGATGAAATACCAGCCGCCACGCCGGCGGCGGAGAAACCTTGTGCAAATGTAACGCTCACGGTGCTACTCCGATCTTGGTCAGGCCCGCGTCTTCCGGCAGGCCGAGTGCGATGTTCAGTGATTGGACCGCTTGTCCGGCGGTGCCACGGTTGAGGTTGTCTATGGCGGCAAAAGCGTAGATGCGGCCGGCCTTGCGGTCGGCGACGACCTGCAGGTGGGCTGCGTTGGATCCGATGATGTTGCCGGTGGCGGGCAGTGTGCCCTCGGGCAGCAGCACCATGAAGTCCTGACCTTCATAGGCCTTGGACCATACGGCACGAATCTCCTCATCGCTCAGTGCCTTGGCCTTGTCCGTCATGCGGGCGGACACGGTGGCGAGGATGCCTCGGGACATGGGGGCGAGAATCGGCGTGAAGCCGAGCGTGAATTCGCTGGCTTCGGCCGCGCTCTTGCCGGCCGCGTGGGCGAAGTTCTGCAGAATTTCGGGAATGTGGCGGTGCTTGCCGCCCACCGAATACGGCAGGGCGGATTGCAGGGCCTCGGCGGCAAGCAGGTTGGTGCGCTTGAGATTCTTGCCGGCACCCGAGTATCCGACGACCAGATCGGCCACGATATCCTGCGATTCAACCAGTCCTTCGGCGATGCCGGGCTGGAGGGCCAGCGTGGTGGCGGTGACGTTGCAGCCAGGGCCTGCGATGCGCTTGGTGCCAGGAAGCGCCGCGCGCTGGCGGGTGTATGAGCCGTCCGCGGCTTTGCCGGTGATGAGCTCGGGCATGCCGTAGGTCCAATGCTCATAGAAATCGCCGCCGTAGAACTCATCCCAAGCGGCCTGCTCTTCGAGACGATGGTCGGCGCCCAAATCCACAACCACGGCATTCGGATCGAGCTGCGAGGCGAGCTTGCCCGAAGCACCGTGCGGCAGTGCGAGGATGATAACGTCATGCCCGTTCAGCACTTCGGGCGTGGTATCTTCGACGACCAGATTGGCCAGTTGGGGAATATGCGGCATGTGCTTGGCCATCGACTCCCCCACTGAGGAATGGCCTGCCACGCAGGTGATGTCGAAGTCGGGGTGCGCGGCCAGAATGCGCAGCGCTTCACCGCCGGCATAGCCCGTGGCACCGGCCACGGCCACTGTATATTTCGCCATACTCATCTCTTTTCACTGATGTTTCTTCGGATGAGTATACGCGATTATGCAGACTATTGCATATTTATGCAGTGGGTGTGTTGGTATGTGAACGCTACTTATGCGGAGATGGAGTCGGAGGAGGAGCCGGTGCCGCCGGTGAGTTGCTGGAGGGCTTCCTGGTAGAGGCTCATGGCGTCATAGCCATTGAAGGCCATCCAGATGACGGCGATGGTGTACAGCACGTTGATCACCACGGCGGCCACAGCCAAACCGAAGCCTTTCATATGGAAGGTGCGCGTGCGCCACATTGCCACCGCGCCCATCAGTGCCGAGAGCATTGGCACCGGGAAGAACAGGGCGAGGATAAAGGAGATGATCGCATACGAATCCCAGTGCCCGTAGAGTGGGTTCTGGTTTGGATCGTTCAGGTCGATGCCGTGGTAATAATGCGGCTGGTGAGGCTGACCGTTCGGCTGTTGACCATACGACTGCCCCTGCATGCCCGGGTACCCGCCCGGATATGCGCCCGGACCGGACTGTTGGCCGCCTTGAGCATACGGCCAGCCGCCCGCCTGCTGATTGCCGGGCCACGCCGGCTGCTGACCGTACGGCTGGCCGGCCTGCTGGGATTGCGCCGCGCCACCGTTGATGCCAGCGGCTGCGGCGGAATCCTTCTTGGTATCCGGCTCGGGAGCGCCATAAATATACGGGTTGTAATTCGGCCCGTATTGGCCAGACATAGCACCATATTCAGGCTGCTGGTACTGCCCGTATTTCGGCTTGTCCTGCTCCGGTTGGCTCATGACGCTCCTCGATTCGGATGATTGGTTGGGTCAGGCGCGCAGCTGGGCGCCGATTTCGGCGGCCTCAGCCACGATGGCCTTGCGGATGGCGTCGCTGTCTTCGGCGGACAGCGTCTTGCTCGGCGAACGGAACACCACCGCATAGGCCAGGGACTTCTTGCCCTCGCCCACCTGTTCGCCGGTGAACACGTCGAACAGTTCGATGGATTCGAGGTTCGCGCCGGCGGCCTTGCGAATCACGTTCTCAAGCTGGCCTGCGGTCACGGTCTCGTCCACGGTGAAGGCCAAATCCTGCTTGACCGGCGGGAACGTGGAGATCGGCTTGGCCTGGACTGGCTTGCCGGTCAGCGTGGCGAACAGCGCGCCTCGTTGACGCGCGGGTGCAGTTCACCAACCCAGCCGGTGAAGACGTCGCCCACCATGACGCGGGCGACGCGGCCGGGGTGCCATTGGACGGGCACATCGTCGGCGGCGGGCTGGTCGAGTTCGATTGCGGCACCGATACGGCCGGCGATGCGGCGCACGGCCTCGACGGCGTCGGACCAGTCGACCGGGCGCTTGCCGCCCATCCAGCCATCGTCCTCGGCCAGACCGGTCAGGATGCCGGCCACATGGTCGGGCTGTTCGGGCAGACCGGCGTCAAGCGCGGCGAGCTGTTCGTCGGTGGGGCGCACGCCGCCGGGCAGTGCCGGGATGGCGGGCGCGTTCGGATCCCACAGGTAGACGTGGCCGAGCTCATACAGGGACACGTTTTCGATGCCGCGGCGGATGTTGCGCTGCACGGTGGTGGCCAGGGTCGGCAGAATCTCGCGACGCAGGTACGGACGGTCGCCGTAGAGTGGGTTGGCGATCTCGACGCTGACCTTCTTGGTGGCTTCCGGGTCGAAGCCGAAGGCCTTGTAATCGTCGTCGCCCACGAACGGGTAGCTCAGCGATTCGACCATGCCGAACTCGGCGAGCTCGTCCGCCACGCGACGGCGACGCTGCTGGTCCGGGGTCAGGCCCACCAGACCCTCGACCGGTGCCGGCGGCACGGTGATCGGAATCTGGTCGTAGCCGACCAGTCGGGCGATTTCCTCGACCAGGTCGCACGGCTCGTTCAAGTCCGGACGCCAGCTCGGCGCGGTTACGGCGAACTCGCCGTTGCCGCCGCCGGCCACCGTGCAGCCAATGTCGGTCAGGATGTCGGAGATGCGGTTGATGTCCACGTCGAGGCCGGCCACGCGGGCCACTTCGGAGGCCTTGAAGTGGATGACCTTGGCGCGCGGCGTGTTGTTCACGTCGTTCGGGTGTTCGCTGGGCTCGCCGTTGCCGTACTTGGCCATGAGCTCGGCGGCCATCTGGGTGGCGGCGGGCTGCAGCGCGGTGTCGACGCCACGTTCGAAGCGGCGGGAGGCCTCGGATGGAATCTTGTGGCGACGGGCCGAACGGGCGATGGTCACCTGATCGAAGTGCGCTGCCTCCAGAAGAATGTTCTTGGTGTCAGCGGTCACTTCGCCATACAGGCCGCCCATCACACCGGCAAGACCGAGGATGCGCGAGCCGCGTTCGCCGTTCGGCGAATCGGTGATAAGCAGATCTTCGACGCTCAGGTCATGTTCCTTGCCGTCCAGGGTGGTGAGTTTCTCACCCTCGTTGGCGCGGCGCACGACAATCGGGCCTTCGAGCTTGTCGAGGTCGTAGGCGTGCATCGGCTGGCCGAGGTCAAGCATCACGTAGTTGGTCACGTCCACGGCCAAGGAGATGGAGCGCATGCCGGCGCGAATCAGGCGGCGGCGCATCCAGTTGGGCGTGTGGGCGTTGGGATTGAAGTCCTTGACGATACGCGCGTAGTAGCGGTCGCAACCGGGCACGCCGTGAATCGGATTGTTATCGTCGATTTCAACATCGATGTCCACCGGGGTGCCGGGCTGATAGTCAGCAGGTTCCGGGGCCTTCTCGTTCAGTGCCACGGCCGGATCGGTGTAGGCGGCACCGGTGGAGTGGTGGTATTCGCGGGCCACGCCACGGTAGGACAGCGTGTAGCCACGGTCCGGGGTGATGTTGATCTCAAGCAGAGGCTGGTCGAGGTGCAGCAGGTGCATGGCGTCCTGACCAGGCTTCAGAGCCTCATATTCAGCCTCGGAGAAGCCGTACTGACGCAGCAGAATGATGCCATTGTGGTTGTCGCCCAGACCCAGCTCACGTTCGGAGGCACACATGCCGTTGGAGATGTGGCCGTAGGTCTTGCGCGGCTCGATCTTGAAGTCGCCGGGCAGCACGGCACCGGGCAGGGTGACGACGACCTTTTCGCCGGCCTTCATGTTGGGCGCGCCGCAGATGATGCCGCGCGGCACCTTGTTGCCGTCTTCGTCGGTCTCGTTCCATTCGTCGCCGCAGTCCACGTGGCACCAGTTGATGGTCTTGCCGTTCTTCTGCGGTTCGGGGGTGGCGTCGACCACGTAGCCGACCACAATCGGGCCGGTCACCTGGGAGGAGTGGATCTCCTCTTCCTCAAGACCCACCTTGACAAGGTCCTTGGCGAGCTGTTCGTAGGTCAGGCCTTCGGGAACCTCGACATGGTCCTTGAGCCAATCGATATCGATCATAGGCATGGCTGAATCACTCCCCCATCACAAACTGTTCGGCGAAACGCACGTCACCTTCGACCAGGTCGTGCATGTCGTTGATGTCGCTGCGCAGCAGGAGCGTGCGCTCCATGCCGACGCCGAAGGCGAAACCGGTGTAGACGTCCGGGTCGATGCCGGCGGACTTCAGCACGTTCGGGTTCACCATGCCGCAGCCGCCCCACTCGAGCCAGCCGGGGCCGCCCTTCTTGTCGGGGAACCACAGGTCGAGCTCGGCGCTCGGCTCAGTGAACGGGAAGTAGCTCGGGCGCAGGCGCGTCTTGGCTTCAGGGCCGAACATGGCGACGGCGAGCTTGTCCAACACACCCTTCAGGTCGGCCATGGTCAGGTGCTTGTCGACGGCAAGGGCTTCGCACTGGTGGAACACCGGAGTATGGGTGGCGTCCAGCTCATCGGTGCGGAACACACGGCCCGGGGACGCGATGTACAGCGGCACGCCACGGGTCAGGAGGGCACGGACCTGATCGGAGGAGGTCTGCGTACGCACCACCATGTTGGAGCCGACGAAACCAGCGGCGTCCTTGGCCTGATTGCCCTTGACGTAGAAGGTGTCCTGCATCTGGCGGGCCGGATGGTCCGGGCCGAAGTTCAGGGAGTCGAAGTTGTACCATTCGGCTTCGATTTCCGGACCGGAGGAGATCTGCCAGCCCATGGAGATGAAGAAGTCCTCGACGTCCTCCATCAGCTTGGGCAGCGGGTGACGGGCGCCCAGAGGCTTGCGGTTCACCGGCAGCGTCATGTCCACGGTTTCAGCGGCGAGTGCGGCCTTCTCGGCGGCTTCCTTGAGCTCGACCTCCTTGGGGCCATAGGCACGGCCGAAGTCGGCGCGCAGCTTGCCCATGAGCTTGCCGGCTTCCTTCTTCTGGTCGACGGGCAGGGAGCCAATGGCCTTGCTGGCCTTGGTCATCGCCGAATCGGCACCTGCGTACGTTGTCTTGATGGCCTTGAGCTCCTCCAGGTTGGAGGCGTTCTGGATTTTCTCGATGCCCTTGGCAACCTCAGCGGTCACCTGGTCGGCGTCGAACACCATTTGTTCTGCCACGAGAACCCTTTCGTCTGATGTTTTCTCAGCGTTTCACAGCGTTTTTACCGGTTTCACATTCTTTCAACATGACCCGACATAGACAGCGACATCAACATCACCGCGGCCGAGGTGCCAAGGTTCAGCGATTCGGCCTTGCCGTACAGCGGGATGGAGACGATGCGGCCGCAGCGTGTGAGGATGTCCGGTTCCAAGCCACGCGCCTCATTGCCGAACAGCACGGCTTTCGGAGCCTCGACCGCCGCCTTGTCCGCCAGTACTGCGGGCAGGCTTTCCGGCTTGCATTCTTCGGTGCCGTATACGTCGGCGGCCCAGACGCCCATATTATGGTCGCCTGTCCAGGTGAAGAATTCGTCGGTGCTCATGGCGAGTACCGGCAGATGGAACAGGGAGCCTGCGGTGGAGCGGATGACCTTGGGGTTCAGCACGTCCACGCAGTCGTCCACGAAGATTACGGCGTCGCAGCCGGCCGCATCGGCCGCACGGATCACGGTGCCGGCGTTGCCCGGGTCGCGCACCTGCCAGAAGGCGGCGATCTGCGGGCCCCGGCCGTTCTTGCCAAGTTCGACGTCATCGGCACCGGCGTGCATGGACTCGGCATTGCCGACGGCCACGATGCCCTGGGCGTCCGGACTGATGCGGTGCATCACGTCGCCGGTGCAGTAGTGCACATAAATCGTGGCATCCTGCGAGGTTTCGACGATCTTCTCCAACGTGGAGGAGATGATACGCGGATGTTCCAACGCCTGCGAAACCTCCACATAGAGGTCCTGCACCACGTCCGGCCGCCAAGTGACGGCCTCGCGCACGGATTGCGGGCCTTCGATAAGAAAACGGCCCGAACGTTCGCGGCCTTTGGCGCGGGTCAGATCGGCGATGCGGCGAACGCGGTCGGATTTCGGATTATCAAGAATCTGGGCGTTGATGGGCATAGCCACTACCCTACTGCCGGGTCATTACGTCAGTCGTGGCTCGCTCCCGCTGGCGGAGGCATCGTAAGCCTTTCAGACACCTTGAAAGGCACTGTGCCAGTCTGTCGCCTTTCAGACACCTTGAAAGGCGAAGTGCCAATTCCCGGTGCCGACGGCTACGCCTATGGAGGCCAGCGGGACGGCCAGACAGATGACGTAGAAGATCCAGTCGATAGGCTTCAGACGCGAGATGCGGGCTTGGGAACGTGGGGCGCCGGAGCCGAAGCCGCGCGCTTCCATGGCGGTGGCAAGTTTGGTGGCACGCCGGATGGAGAGCACCAGCAGTCCGAACGCTTGGGAGAGGGCACGGGCGATGGCGTTACCGTCACCAAGGCCGCGCGAACGCTGGGACAAGCCGAGTGCGCGCCAATCTTCCTGCAGCAGCGTAAACATGCGCAATCCGGCCAATCCGCCGTATACGAATCGCGGTGAGAAGTGCAGAATCTCAACCAGACCGTCCGCCAAATCAGTGGGATCGAGGCCCAAGGCCAGAATCACGCCGGGTACGGCAATGGCCGCCACCCTGATAGCCGTGGCGATGGCCAGATTGATGGATCCCTCGCTGATCACAATCCAGCCACCCTGCCACAGGATCTCGCCCGAGGTGCGGCCGTAGAGGAACACGGAGATAAAACTGCCGGCGGCGGCGATCCATACCGGCCAGGTCTTACGGCATACGGTCCACGGAGCCACGCCACCAATCCACAGCAGCACGAATTCGATGCCGAGCGCCGTGGATGCGGATACCGCATCCAGACTGATGAACATCGGAATGCACAGCAACAGCGCACCGATGATGCGACTGACCGCGTTGATGCGCGCGATGAACCATGAGGGCGATGAGGCTTTGACCGGCTCCACGCGCGTTTCCTGCGGGCTGACGGTTACCACGTCACTCATGCCTTCGCCTCCTCGAACATCACACGTCGTGCGCCCAGCGCATCCACCAGCGCCTCATCGTGCGTCACCATGATCACGCACGAGCCTTGGTCGCGGATGGCGGCGATCAGCTTGACCATTTCATTCCACGTACTGAAATCCTGTCCGAATGTCGGCTCGTCCATCACCAACACTTTGGGTGCGGCGGCCAGCATGGAGGCCACGGACAGTCGCCGCTTCTCCCCGCCAGACAAGGTGTACGGGTTGGCTTTGGCGAAGCGCGTGAGATTCATCTGCTCAAGCATGCGGTCGGCGGTCTGATAAGCCTCGTCTTGGCTCTGCCCCATCGACTTGGGGCCGATGGATACCTCGTCACGCACAAAGTTGGCAGCGAACTGGTGTTCGGGCTCCTGGAACACCATGCCGATACGGCCCAGCAGTTCCTTGCTTTTCCAGTCGATCGGCTCACGCCCGGCATGCGCGGGCTTGAGGTTGTCGGCGATGAGCACCTTGCCGGCGATAGGCTTGAGTAGCCCGGCCAAGGTCAAGGCCAAGGTCGATTTGCCCGCGCCGTTCGGACCCATCAGAGCCGTTACTTCGCCGGGATAAAAATCCAGATTGATACCAACGCCAAGAGCGGCCCCACGGCCAAAGCTTAAGTTCTCGGTGCTGAGCACCGGCGCATCGTGCGCAGACTCCTGCTTCGGTGAGTAATCGGGAATCGCACGGCCCGGCACCCACGCGCCACCGGCGGCCAACACGTCGCCCATCTCGGCGAACACCTCGTCCGGCTTGCCGTCGGCAATGACCGCACCCGTGGGCGAACTTGCATCGGGTCGGCCGAGCACAATCACGCGATCGACCAGATCGAGCCATACATCGATATGATGTTCGACCACAACCATGGTCTGTCCGGTGGCCTCGATGACCTTTTTGACCGCGTCATGCACTTCGACCACGCCTTCGGGATCGAGGTTGGCGGTCGGTTCGTCCAACAACAGCAGACCGGGCTTCATAGCCAGCACGCCGGCCAACGCGAGATCCAGTTCGAGTCCGCCGAGTCCCACCATATCCAATGATTCGCGCACTCGCTGCCAAATCTCCTCGCGCGGCACGTTGAGGTTTTCGCAGCCGAAGGCCGCGTCATCGCCCAGTCGTTCAAGAATGATCTGCGAGTCCGGGTCCTGAAGCACCAGTCCCACGCGACCTCGCGCCTCGCGCGCATCGACGCCATCGATGGTGAGCGAGCCCTCCTGCTCGCCTTCCTCATCGCCGCCAAGTACGCCTGCGAGACCGGCCATCATCGTGCTTTTGCCCGCGCCCGAAGCACCGAGCAGCAACACACGTTCACCTGGCCGGATGGTGAAATCGACGGCACGCAACGCGAAGTCCTTACGCGTGGCGTGCCGCCATCCCCAGCCGCTGGCCTCTACCGCAGCCGGATTAATCTGCATCAGACGCGCGCCTTGCTGCGGCCGGATTCAAAACGCTCCAGAGCACCGGTGACGGCGAGCGCACGAGACAAGTACCAGACCACCACGCCGGCGATCACGACGCCGGAGATGATGGAGCCCACCAGATACCAAGTGACGCGCAGGCCGTTCCAGCCCGGGTTGGTGGCCCAGTAGTAGGCCCAGCAGCCCACGCCGGCGAGCGCACCGGACAGGATGGTGGTGCCGATGTTCCACTTCTTCCAAGCGAAGACGGCGAAGGCAATTTCGGCACCCAGACCCTGGATGATGCCGACGATCAGCGAGCCGCCGACGC